>MAAC01011347.1_pt1 | contig 21092 bp, 19 predicted proteins | sample 1115981 | NCBI WGS metagenome assembly MAAC01 (sample SAMN04961126, study PRJNA320927) | seawater metagenome | isolation source: sample BD02T64 sea water enriched with oil for 64 days | place: USA:Gulf of Mexico | collected 2013-07-27
ATGACTAAAAGTATTTAGTTAGTAAATGACACAATGGCCTCGTTTATTTCATCATTGACTTTGGCTACAAAGTCATTTAAATCCATGGAGCCCAAATCAATTTTACCTGGTTTACGTACAGAAACTGTTTCAGAATTTACCTCTTTTTCACCTACAAGTAAAATATATGGTACTTTACTCTTCTCAGCATCAAAGATTTTCTTACCGATTTTTTCGGCTCTATAGTCTACCTCAGCGCGAATATCGTCATTTTTTAGCAGATTCAAAACTTTGTCTGCATAATCATGGAATTTTTCGCTGATTGGTAAGATAATTACCTGGTCTGGATTCAGCCATAATGGGAATCGTCCACCGGTATGTTCTATTAAAATTGCAATGAATCTTTCCAATGATCCGAAAGGAGCACGGTGAATCATTACAGGTCTATGTTTTTTATTGTCGGATCCTACATATTCCAATTCAAACCTTTCTGGTAAATTGTAATCTACCTGAATGGTTCCTAATTGCCATTTTCGTCCGATAGCATCCTTAACCATAAAGTCAAGTTTCGGACCATAGAATGCCGCTTCACCATATTCTATTACGGTGTTCAATCCTTTTTTGGCAGCAGAATCTATAATTGCTGCTTCTGCTTTATCCCAATTTTCATCGGAACCAATGTATTTCTCTCTGTTTTCTGGATCCCTAAGAGAAATTTGAGCAGTGAATTCATCGAATCCAAGTGCTTTAAAAGTATAAGTAACTAAGTCGATTACTTTTTCAAATTCATCTTGAACTTGATCTTGTCTACAGAATAGGTGAGCATCATCTTGTGTAAATCCTCGAACCCTGGTCAATCCATGTAGTTCACCACTTTGTTCATATCTATATACGGTACCAAATTCTGCATACCTTACCGGTAGATCTTTATATGATCTTGGTTTTGATTTGTAAATTTCACAGTGATGTGGGCAGTTCATTGGTTTCAAGAAAAACTCTTCATTTTCATTTGGAGTTTTAATTGGCTGGAATGAATCTTCACCATATTTTTCATAATGTCCCGAAGTAACATAAAGGTCCTTAGAAGCAATATGTGGTGTGATAACCGGATCATATCCAGCTTTTACCTGAGCATTACGCATAAAACGCTCCAATCTTTCTCTTAGGATGGTTCCTTTAGGTAACCACAATGGAAGCCCTTGACCTACTTTCTGAGAGAAAGTGAATAGCTCCATTTCTTTCCCTAACTTTCGATGATCACGTTTCTTTGCTTCCTCTAGTCTTTCGAGGTGCTCCTTAAGATCTTTCGCCTTTGGGAAACTTACACCATATATTCTGGTAAGTTGTTGGTTGTTCTCATCACCTCTCCAATAGGCTCCGGCAATACTCAATAATTTTACTGCTTTGATTTTTCCAGTATTAGGAATATGTGGACCTGCACATAAGTCAGTGAAATTACCTTGCGTATAGAAAGTGATATCACCGTCATTTAGACCATCAATCAATTCAAGTTTGTATTGATCGTTTTTTTCCTTAAAATAAGCAATAGCATCTGCCTTACTTACTTCCTTTCTTATGTATTGATTTTTTTGGCGAGCCAACTCAATCATTTTCTTTTCAAGCTTTTCTAAATCACTTTCAGAAATGCTTCTGCCTTCCAAGTCGATGTCATAGTAAAAACCATTTTCAATAGGAGGACCAATTGCTAATTTTACACCGGGGAAGGTAGCCTCAATTGCTTCGGCCATTAAGTGAGCAGATGAGTGCCAAAAGGCCAACTTTCCATTATCATCATTAAAGGTCAATAATTTGATGTTAACATCTTCCTCAATTGCTCGTGTAGCATCCCACACAGCTCCATTTATTTCAGCTGCGATTACGTTTCTCGCTAATCCCTCGCTGATACTATTAGCAACATCCAATGCAGTACTGCCTTTTGGATATTCTCTTGTTGAATTATCTGGTAATGTAACTTGAATCATTTTAAATACTTTTCAGGTCTGCAAATATAAGAAAATACAGGGCTTTTGGTTCATAATTACAGTATTAAATCGAGCAATTGAATGGAAAAAACCTTTGATTGTATAATTACCCTGGATATTGGGATTTAATCAGCATGATTTTTCTGATAATAGGTTGGTATGAATAGGTTTTTGACTAGCATTATATATATTTGAGCAAATCTGTTTGCAATGAAAAATTTCACCATTTTAGTTCTGTTTCTCGGTTTATTTGGATTTTTACAATCTTGTCATGATCACGATGACCATGATCATAATGATGTTGGTACAAGTGAATATAGTATTGATATCAAATCACCAAATTCGTTCGGAAAGAAAGTAGGGGATACTTTAACCTTCGAAATAGATTTTAAAGAAGCGAATAGCTTAACTGTCCATCATATCAATGTTCTTATATACAATGCCGTAGACTCATTAATTGTCTATTCCAAACCAGATGAGGCACATATTCACGTATCGGGTGGAGTTTTTACTTATTCTGATAAATTTGTACTAACTACCGAATTCAAAGACACTGATTGGATACTACAGGCGAAAGTTTGGGGACATGAAGATGGAATTGCAGAAATCGTTGAAAAAGTAGAGTTTCATGTAAATCCTTGATAGGAAGTAATGTAAAGAGGTTATTTGCAGGTAGTTAATTGTTAATCTTAACTATATTGATTAAATTGGATAGGATTGAAAATGGTAAATATATTTTCAATTTTGAAATTATTCTAATTTAAATATATCGTTATGGATGTTTCCGTTATACTAGCCAAGTTCTGGGGAATCTATTTTTTGATATTTAGTTTATTGATTTTAGGTAATAAAAAATTTATCCAGCGGATGTTCAGTTATTCTGAAGATGAAAAGTTTTTAGTGTCGACAGGTATTATTGCAATGGTTATAGGTTTGTTCCATGTAATAATGCACTCTATTTTTGTATTGGATTGGAGATTGATAATTACAATAATCGGTTATCTTATTTTGCTAAAAGGTATCGCGCGTATAGCTTTCACACAAAGAGTAATTAAGACCGTGTCTTCAGTCAAAAAAATTTCCAGATATTATATTGGAGGAATGTTTATGATTTTAGGATTGATTCTATTGTATTTTGTTTAAGTGCATACAGTGGACTATTGAATTCTACTTCAGTCCAGTTAGCAGTAAGTAGTGAGATTAAGCAGTAGGGATTATTGAATTCTACTTTAGTTGGTATATAGTTTCATTGAAATTTATCTTCACCTTTGTTTCCATACTTATTTTTAAGAAATTTGTGGCATGGGAAAAATGAGCTATTGGATTAAAGCTATCCGTTTAAGAACCTTGCCTCTTTCTTTGGCAACCATTGCCTTAGGCAGTATGTTAGCGGCATCGTATGGTTTTCATAAATGGACACTTACTATTGGAGCTGTTCTAACCACCATTTTTTTGCAAGTATTGTCAAACCTTGCAAATGACTATGGGGATACTCAAAATGGAGCTGATCATTTTAAAAGAAAAGGACCGGAACGTATGGTGCAGGCTGGAAGGATTTCCATGAGGGAAATGTATATAGCTATTGTACTATTCGTTATTGTATCATTTGTTTCAGGTACCTGGTTGTGTTTGGCAGCCTTTCAATGGAACACTGTAAGATTTTGGGTGTTTTTCCTGATGCTAATTCTTTGTATTTATGCAGCCATAAAATATACAGCTGGAAAAAATCCCTATGGATATAAGGCGTTAGGTGATATTTCTGTATTTATCTTTTTTGGATTATTTGGAGTAGCAGCTTCCTTTTATTTACACAGTTCTCAATTGTTTTTGGAAGTGCTTTTACCAGCTATGTCTGTTGGTTTTCTTTGTATGGGGGTGTTGAACTTAAATAATATGCGAGACATTCCTTCTGATACAGAAGCTGGAAAGGTTACCATTCCAATTTTGTTAGGACTTCACAAGGCTAAAATATACCATAGTATTCTAATTGTATTTGCATTAATTATTGGATTGAGTTATGTATTTATTCAGGAAGATCCTGTGGAATTATATGATTTCATATTTTTACTAATGTCACCACTATTACTAGTGCATTTGGTTAAAATTTGGAAAATAAAGACCCATATAGAATTTGATCCTTTATTAAAGAAACTAGCTATTGCAACCTTGTTATTCTGTATTTTATTTGGGACAGGACAAATTTTATAAAATATGCTAAAAGCAGAATATGTTCGTCGGGACCTCAAATTTATAAAGCCAGCTGGAACTTCCAGAGGCATTCTTTATGATAAACCTTCCTGGTATTTGAGGCTATCAGATGGAGTCAATGTAGGTATTGGAGAATGTTCCATAATACCTGGATTAAGTATAGATCCCATTGAAGAAATTGATACAAGACTTCAATTTATATGCGATCATATAAATGAAATACATAGCTGGGATTTAAAAGAGATGTTAGGCTCTTTTCCAGCGCTTCAGTTTTGTGTAGAAATGGCATTGTTGGACTTACAACATCCTTCTGGTTTTGTTTTATACCCTTCAGCTTTTACACAAGGTTTAAAAGCTATCCCAATTAATGGATTAGTTTGGATGGGGGATAGAAATGCTATGCTTCAGCAGATAAAGGATAAATTGGCTATGGGATTCAGTTGCATTAAATTGAAGATTGGAGCCATCTTGTGGGAAGAGGAAAAGCAATTACTAAAATATATACGCAGCCATTATCCTAAGGAGAAGATAGAATTAAGAGTGGATGCCAATGGTGGATTTACACCTGAGGAAGCTCCTGAAATTCTAAAAGAATTGGCGGAACTTGATATACATTCTATCGAGCAGCCCATTTATGCAAATCAGCATGTTGAGATGGCCGAATTGTGTAAAAATACGCCAATAGCTATTGCTTTGGATGAAGAATTAATTGGAATACAAGATCCTAAGGAAAAGAAAGATCTCCTGGACAAAATAAGACCTCAATATATTATTTTAAAACCTAGCCTTTTGGGAGGTTTTTCTCAATCAGAAGAATGGATTCGATTGGCTGAAGAACGTGGAATTGGTTGGTGGGCTACTTCAGCCTTAGAAAGTAATGTTGGCCTAAGTGCTATTGCGCAATGGACTGCTACACTCAATAATCCCATGCCTCAAGGGCTTGGTACGGGTGCATTATTTCATAATAATATTGATTCCCCACTTTATTTAAAGGGAGATCAATTGTTCTATGGAGCCGGTAATTGGGGAACAAAATTGTTTGAGAATGGAGTGGATTGATTTTGACAAATCGAAGTTTTTGCCCGAGTCTGTTATAGACCGTTGGTTAAATGATGAAGATCCATTGCGAAAAGGGATGGCTACTTTTTTGTTTCAATGGTTTGATGATTCAGATTATATAACCATTCAAAGTTCTGGAACTACGGGAAGTGTTCGCGCTTTTAATGTACTTAAAGAACATATGGTTCAAAGTGCTAAAATGACAAGCTCCTTTTTCGGTTACAAAAAGGGAGATACCGCCTTACTTTGTCTTTCAATGAATTTTATTGCTGGTAAGATGATGGTTGTTAGAGCAATTGTTTCTGAATTAAAATTAGGTATAGCCAGCTTAGATTCCAATCCCTTGAAAAGTTTGGATCAAGGAATTGACTTTTGTCCTATGGTGCCTATGCAAGTGGCAAATTCATTGGATAAGATTCACCTTATAAAAAAATTGCTAATTGGTGGAGCTGGCTTAAATTCCAGGTTAGAAACTCAAATTAATAACATCCATACAGAATGTTATATGAGTTTTGGAATGGCTGAGACCTTAAGCCATATTGCTATTCGAAAATTGGATCAAAAAGGTCACTTGTTCAAAATTTTAGATCAGGTTTCCATTGACAGGAATGAGGAAGGTTGTTTAAGGATTGAGGCTCCAGAAATCGGTGTAAGGAATTTGGAAACAAAGGACCTGGTCGAAATAGTTGGAGATAGGCATTTTCGTTGGCTTGGTAGAAAAGATAATTTAATAAATAGTGGAGGGGTCAAGGTTATTCCTGAAAGTATAGAAGAAAAATTTAAGGATTTACTTCCTGACTGCGAATATTTTATTGGAGGTATTCAAGACGATCGCCTGGGGGAAAAAGTTGTACTTTGTGTAGAATGTAGTTCTATAAAAAATATTCAAAAAAAAATCACCCGAAATCATTTGTTAGAATTGGGTTTAACCAATTATCAAATTCCAAAGACGCTCTTTATTATCAGACAGTTCGAACGAACAGAGTCCGAAAAAATAAAAAGAAAATATATTCTTGAAAACATAAGAAAGCAAGAAATAATCTATCAAGTAGACCTTTAATTTTAGATACGTCAATAATTTTCCTATTTTCAAGCTTTATTTTAATAAAATACTATGGCAGATAAATTAATAGCATCCAAGGCAAATTTTGGGACAATGCCGGTTTTTTTAACCGCGATCTCAACCATTCTGGGTGCAATTCTATATTTAAGGTTTGGGTATGCAGTCTCGCATACAGGACTTGTTGGAGCACTTCTAATCATTGTAATAGGTCATTTGGTTACAGTACCAACAGCACTGGCTGTAGCTGAGATTGCAACCAATAGAAAAGTTGAAGGAGGGGGAGCCTATTATATTATCTCTCGGTCATTTGGTCTAAATATAGGCGCGGCAATTGGTATTGCCTTATATCTTTCTCAAGCAATAAGTGTAGCCTTCTATATCATTGCCTTTGTAGAGGCTTTTATGCCTTTTGCTGATTATTTGGTTGAGACCTTTCCTAAATATATAGAACCTATAGCATTTATCATTACTGATAGAGGATATATTGGTTTTGGAATGATGGGGTTACTTACTTTGTTAATGCTTACCAAAGGTGCCAATGTGGGAATGAAGGCCTTATATTACGTTGTATTCCTGTTATTCGTTTCCTTGGGAATGTTTTTGTTTGGTTCTAGTTTACCCGAATTCGATTTGAATAAGATTAGCTTTATTGGAACTATAAATAATCCCGATAGTTTTTTTGCTGTATTTACTATTATTTTCCCTGCTTTCACTGGTATAGCTGCTGGTTTAGGGCTGTCTGGTGAATTAAAAGAACCACGGAAGTCTATACCAAAAGGAACTTTATGGGCAACCGGTGTTGGTATTATTATTTATGTACTTGTGGCCTTTAAACTAGTAATGTCTGCACCACTTGATGAACTTGCTGCGGATCAATTGATAATGAGTCGAATTGCAGTGTGGGGACCAATTATTCCAATAGGACTGGCCGCAGCTGCCATTTCTTCTGCTTTAGGGTCCATTATGGTTGCACCCAGGACCTTACAAGCCTTAGGTGTAGATGAAATATTTCCCTCCCTAAGAGTGAATACTATTTTTTCGAAGATATCAGCTAAAAATAATGAACCAATTAATGCTTCTGTAATTAGCTGTATCATTGCATTTGCCTTTGTCTCCATTGGAGATATTAATGTCGTTGCCGGAGTCATTTCCATGTTCTTTATGGTAACTTATGGTGCTATTTGTACTATTTCCTTTCTAGAACATTTCTCAGGTGATCCTTCATATAGACCAACTTTTTTATCCAGGTGGTATATTTCATTGGCTGGAGCAATACTTTCTATATGGTTAATGTTTAAAATGAATGCTCCTTATGCTGTTGGCTCTCTTGCTTTTATGGCATTGGTTTATATGTATATCAGCAAGAATGACGAGAATAAAGGGGGCTTGGTTAAGTTATTTAGAGGTGTTATTTTTCAATTGAACAGACGCTTGCAAATTTACGTGCAAAAAAAGGATTATAACAATCCGGATTTTTACTGGAGGCCCTTTGCAGTTTGCATTTCCGATTCCTCATTTGATCGTCGGGATAGTTTTGATTTGATGCGATGGATTTCACATAAATATGGCTTTGGAACCTATATACATCATATCAAGGGCTATTTGTCCAGGAAAACCTATAATGAGTCTAAGGAGGTATTAAGAAGGTTAATTGAAGTAGCCGAGGGTAGTGATAGTAGAACCTATTTGGATACTATAATTTCGCCTTCATCGACTTCTGCAATAGCTCAAGTTATCCAGTTAGCTAGTATATCTGGTAAGGGCCATAACCTGATTGTTTTTGAATACCCAAGGAATAATACGGACAAATTAAATGATGTTATTAAGAATTATGGGATGCTAGAAGCAACCGAATTTGATGTTTGTATTTTAGGAACCGCATATAGATCATTTGGTTATAGAAGAGAATTACATATTTGGATTGATCCAAAGGATATTAACGACAGTGCGTTGGAGGTATTATTGGGTTATATTTTCCTTGGTCACAAGGATTGGAAAAATGCTGTAATGAAAATATTTGCTGTTTGTACATCTGCTTCACTGGAAGAAGAACGAGATATATTGATTAGTCAAATCAAGAAGGGAAGGTTGCCAATCTCACCTGGAAATATAGAATTGGTAAAAAAAGATCCGGATAGATCGATTAACCAAATAATTAATGATAATTCATCCAATGCCGATTTAACCATTATTGGATTTGATTCTAATCACATTTATAAGGATACAGAATTATTCGAGGGTTATTCAGATTTAGCGAATATTCTTTTTGTAAATAGTTTGAATATAAAACGTATTGAATAGCTTACTATCAATTTACTGTTTATTTAAATGTATGAAGCACCACCGTTGCGTGCGATAGTTACAAGTGTCGTATTACGAGGGGAAAAGCTAAAGCCTGCGGGTTATCCGCAATCCTAAGACATTGGGTGAACATATGAAGAAGATAAGAATTGATAGGAGACTCTTTCAACGTGAACTGACTGACATACTGAATGTGGATACAGTAAGTATTGAGCATTGGGAAAATGGTAATAATTATCCTATTAAAAAGTACCTGCCAAGTATTATTGATTTTCTTGGTTAAGATCTTTTGAATGTAACGGTTCTCCGCAATTATGACAATAAGTAGCATTATCACGATGCTTTAATTCATTACAATTTTTACATACTTGGGTATTTAATTGCACCGAATCAGCATTTCTAACATATTCCGCACTTACTATTCCAGTAGGAACTGCGATTATACCATACCCTAAAATCATTATAAATGAAGCAATTAGTTGGCCGATAGGAGTAACAGGAGCAATGTCCCCATAACCTACTGTAGTTAAAGTAACAATACTCCAATAAACACTAATCGGGATATTTCTAAATCCACTTTCCTCTCCTTCAATCAAATACATTACCGTTCCAGAAATTATTGCAATAATTACAACAGTAAATAAGAAAATAAAAATCTTTGCTCGGCTTTGCTTTAAAGCATTGACCAATTTATTAGACTCTCCAATATACCTTGTTACTTTTAAAATTCTAAATATTCTTAATAGGCGTAAGGCTCTTACTGTGACTAAGGTTTGAGAGCCTACTATAAAATAGGACAGGTATAAAGGGATGGTCGATAATAAATCAACAATCCCATAAAAACTAAAAATATATTTTGTAGGTTTTTTTACAGTAATGATTCGCGCAATATATTCTACAGTAAAAAAGATAGTAATAACCCATTCTCCATAAAATAAAATAGTATGATATACCTCATCAATTTTTTTTACACTCTCTAGCATTACTAATACAATACTAAAGAGAATAAGTAATAGAAGTACTATATCAAATATCTTCCCCAGAGGGGTATCTGCTTCATGAATTATTTCGTGAAGCTTGTTGAGCCATTTATGTTTTCTAGTTGCACTAATTGGATTACTATTTATATATAAAGTTAACCAAGTTTTCTGAAATTGCAAGAAACCATTATTAATAGCGTATGTTATGAACATATAAGTTTCATAAGAGGTTCCAGATAATGTTTTGGAACCTCTTTGTACATGGATTAAAATATAGACCAAAAATACGCTAGGGTTCAAAAAGTATACATTCAGTAAATAGAATCTGTACTCATGTAGCCTTCCTTTTTGAACTTGAAGGCTTCCCTGTTTTTTATACAGTTTAAAACGGTATCTATTGATCGTGATAATCAGTCGTCCAACTATATACCGCCCTCATCCAACAACCACCTCAATCAATTGTTTTGATTGGTGCTTTTTTATGTTTAACGTTCCATACAATACCTTTTTTAAAGGTATTTCCCTTTATATTAGAAATCCAATAAAATCTCTCCACAGGTTTTTACTCCATTTAAATATCCAATCCGTATTTATGGTTATATTTGCATGCAATATCCATGAACAGGGTATTGTTTTATGCATTCTAACAAAAGATTGGCTTTATGAGCATGGCGAAAGAGAAGGTAACTCCTTACAAAGAATCTGAAAAAGGAAAGAAAGAACAGGTAGCAGAAATGTTTGATAACATTGCTCCTAAATATGACTTCTTAAATCATTTCTTTTCTATGGGGATTGATATCCAGTGGCGTAAAAAGGTTAGAAAAATGGTTCACATGAAAAATGTTGAATCTATTTTAGATCTGGCTACAGGAACCGGTGATTTGGCCATTGCACTTCATAAACCCGGAATCAGCATCAAGGGGGTCGATATTTCTGCCGGGATGTTGGATGTTGCAAGAGAAAAAGTAAAAGCCAAAGGTCTGGATAAGGATATTGAGTTAATACTGGGGGATGCTGAGAATTTACCTTTCCCTGACAATCATTTTGATGTTATTACCGTTTCTTTTGGGGCAAGAAATTTTGAAAATCTTGAAAAGGGATTGAAAGACATGTTACGTACTTTGAAACCTGATGGAAGAATATTCATTTTAGAATTTTCTAAACCAACGAAAACACCATTCAAACAATTTTATCATTTCTATTTTAGGTACATTATGCCAGGAATTGGTAAATTGGTTTCGAAAGATAATGCTGCTTATACCTATTTACCGGAATCTGTAAAGGCTTTTCCTTTCGGAGATGAATTTCTGGAGATAATGACACGATGTGGTTACAAACAAGCAAAGTGTAGACCATTAACTATGGGAATAGCTAGTATTTATTCAGGAGGTAAGCAATAGAAGTTATTGCCTTTCGTTTATTATTGAAATACCAAATTATGCAGTTACGATTCATTAAATATATTCTATGCTTTTGTTTTTTGATTGGTCAGTTGGCCAACGCTCAAAGAGGCCATATTAGTAAACAACCTCAAAATTTAAAAAAGTACGATAGTAAAAAGATTCATTTCGGTTTTATGCTTGGTTTGGCTCAGGTAAATTTGTCTACAAATTATTCTGAACATTTTTATGCAAGTGATAAATATCAGAAAATTGAAGTGGAAGAAAAACCTGGTTTTAATGTTGGGATTATTGCAGATTATAAGTTGAATAACAATTTTAATCTTCGTTTTGTTCCGGCATTAACTTTAAGTAAACGTCAAATTAATTTTGAGTTGATTGAATCCGGTGTTGTTGTACCATCCGTTCAAGAGGATGAGGCTGCCTTATTGGATGTTCCAATTCAAGTGAAGTATAGATCTGATAGACTTGCTAATGTACGTCCTTATGTTTTAGCTGGTATGCGGTATATAAAAGACATGTCCAGTAAAAAGGATGTTGAGGAATTGGGTGTTCTAAGATTACAGGATACTGATTTTGCATTAACCCTTGGAGCAGGAATTGACTTTTATTTGGAGTATTTTAAATTGGGATTTGAAATGAAATACCAGCATGGCTTTAATAATTTGTTGGTAGAAGATGAATCAATATTTAGTCAAGCTTTTGAATCTATTCATCACAGAGGTTTGTTTTTCTGTTTAACTTTTGAATAAGTATGTCAAAGGATTGCCTATTAACACTTAGTCCGAAACAAGCGGACAGTACATCTGAACATCTAACAAAAGTTTCTAAACGATTAGCTATTTCTGAGCAAGAGATAGCTAAAATTGTTTTAAGGAAACGCTCTATTGACGCACGCTCTACAAAAGTTAAGTTTCATCTTAAATATGAAGTGTTTCTAAAAGAGGATGTTGTTCCTTCAGAAGAATTTCACTTTGACTATAAACAGGTTCAAAATGCTGAAAGGGTACTGATTATTGGTACAGGGCCTGCCGGATTATTTGCCGCCTTACAATTGTTGGAACTGGGTTTGAAACCTATTTTATTGGAACGTGGTAAGGATGTGATCACCAGGCGTAAGGACTTAGGTATTTTATTAAGTGATCATATTGTTAATCCCGATTCAAATTATTGCTTTGGTGAAGGTGGAGCAGGTACCTATTCTGATGGTAAGCTGTATACACGTTCTAAAAAGAGGGGGGACTTATTAAAGATACTGCAGGTTTTAGTTCATTTTGGAGCTTCAACTGATATTCTTGTGGATGCTCATCCACATATTGGAACAAACAAACTCCCTAAAATTATTGCGAAAATGAGGGAGCGAATCTTGGATTGTGGTGGTGAAATCCATTTTGATACAAGAGTCGTGGATATTCTTCAATCCGATAATAAAGTCACTGGGGTTAAAGCTGCAAATGGTGATATTTTTGAGGCAAAATCAGTAATTCTTGCAACGGGGCATTCTGCTCGTGATGTCTATGAATTATTTCATCAAAAGAATTGGGCAATAAAAGCGAAATCATTTGCATTAGGAATCAGGATAGAGCATCCTCAACCAATAATTGATAGAGCACAATATCATTGTGAAGATAGAGGACCTTATCTGCCAGCAGCTTCCTATAGTTTGGTTCATCAGGTAAAAGGATTAGGGGTATTTTCATTTTGTATGTGTCCGGGTGGACATATAGTTCCAGCTGCTACGGCACCAGGTGAATTGGTAGTAAACGGAATGTCTACATCTACCAGAAGTTCCAGGTTTGCAAATTCAGGCATGGTAGTCGCCGTTGATGCGGAAAAATTGAATTCTTATCAAAAATTTGGTGAGTTGTCTGCCTTGAAATTTCAAGCTGACGTGGAGAAAAAGGCCTGGGAGTATGGTGGTAAATCGCAAGTAGCACCAGCACAAAGAATGGTTGATTTCGTACAGGGCAAATTGTCCAATGATTTGAATGTTTGTTCTTATGTACCGGGAATAAAATCGGCTCCTCTAGATGAAGTTTTACCTAATTTTATTGGCGACCGCTTGAAGGAGGCTTTTAAGATATTTGGGCGTAAAATTAAAGGATATTATACAAATGAAGCGAATATTGTAGGAGTGGAGTCCAGGACTTCTTCACCCGTTTCTATTCCAAGGGACAAGCTAAGTCTAGAACATCCTCAAGTAGAGGGATTGTACCCTTGTGGTGAAGGGGCTGGTTATGCAGGAGGGATTGTTTCGGCTGCTATGGATGGTGAGCGTTGTGCGAAGGCGATTTTTCATCGAATATAAAAGAAGTTTTCTGAGGTTTTACTATTAAACCTTATTTTCGTTACGGTCATCGATTAATTAACAAATTATATAATAATAGGTTGTAATTTTAATAAAAGGATTATACACTTTTTGGCTTTTAGTCACTTAATATAAAATAATTAAACAGTAAGATATAATAATGATAGGATCATTACGAGGTAATGTATTTTCTGAAAAGGAATTTTGGAAAATTATTGAGATGTTGGATTGGGATTTTGTTGGTGATGATGACAATGTTGTAAAAATAGCAACGCTTTATTTGTCCAAAAAATCAGAAGATTTTATTAGAAAATTCCACCAAATGTTAGTACAGAAATTGAGAAGTCTACAAATCTGCGAGAAATTTGATACTACAAGTAAAACACCGGAATCTTTTTTATTTACCAGGTGCGCAGCCATTGCAACGGGAAAAAAATATTATAATTCGGTTCTATCAAATCCTATTAAAATTCGGGAAAATGCAGAGTTCTCTGCATTAACAAATCTTTGTAACAATGCAATGAAGTTGAAGAGTGGCCAGGACTTTACTAAAATGTCTGCTTTTAAATATTATTCCGGAGATCCAAGTTTAAATTTTGGATAATACCTGGATTGTTAAAGGTAATATAGGTTCATTCCTTTTTTAGTTTTAATTGATCGTCTCAGCATTATTTTGGGTAAATTTATCTAAGTGAATATTTAGAACAAAATGATATGAGACGGTTAAATGTGTTATTGTTTATTGGGTTTTGTTTTACATTTTTATTTGAGTTAAATGCTCAGGTCGAAGGTGCTAATTCTAGAAGCCTTTCAGAGGAATTTAAATCCTTTTGGTACAATGGTGAAGCTGAAATCTCAAGTTTCCATCTTGAGCAGGCCAGGTATGGTGAAATTCATCAAGGAACAGCCGTTCTTATATATGTTACCGAGCCATTTTCTCCTATTGGTCAAGTAAAAGCAGATAAACCTACGGATAAGGATATATCGGTTCTAAAATTGAACTTTACCAAGAAATTTACTACCGGAATTTATCCATATAGTATGATGACGAGTTCATTTCTTCCTTTAAATGAAAAGAGCCATCTGATTAAACTAACGTCTTCCAGCCAGGAATGGTGTGGTCATACTTTTATGCAATTGAATAATAGGGAAAACTATGAGCTGACTACTTTCTCCTATTTCCAGTCTGAGGGCGATAAAAATCTGCAATTAAAAAATGACCTGTTAGAAGATGAGATTTGGAATCTAATACGGATTTCTCCCAATGAAATCCCAACGGGTAGGGTAGCAATAATTCCATCTTTTTTCTACTTAAGGTTAAGTCATAATGAAATCAAGAGTTATGAGGCAACTATCCACCGTGAGGTAAATAACAGTGGGGATGGAGTTGTTGTAATTTTGTATCCTCAATTAAATAGGAAATTGAAAATTATATATAAAAAGAATTTTCCTTTTGATATTCTATCCTGGGAGGAAACCTACCGAAGTGGATGGGGAAGTTCTGCTCAAATTTTGACAACCAAAGCCACTAGAATTAAAACCTTAAAGTTGGATTATTGGAATAAAAATTCTGTGTTGGATGCTAAACTGAGAGAATCTTTGGGTTTACCTGCTGCTCAATAGGTTTTGTGTATCAGCTTAAAGTTTAAAAGGGTTGATTGATCGATTCTTCCCCCGGATTATGAGTTAATTAGTCTAATATGCAGTTGAAAAATATTAGTAATTATTTATAATCAACTTTCATTTTACAACGCATGGAATACATTAAAGATATTGGCTCCACCTTCTCTGCTATTTTTTTAAATTTTTTAGTTTATAAGTTATTTATGGTTTTAGCGGGATTAATGGTTATGTTAATTTTCGGTGCGGAATTGTACACTACAGATCATATTTCGTTTGGAAAATTATTGTTTGTCTTTATTCAAATGAGCTTACTGATTTACGCCTTTGTCAAACGTGTTTTAATTCAATCTGTTTGGGGGCTCATTATTTGTTTATCCAGCCTCATTAGCTTTCAATTTTTGCTTCCATTGATATAGTAATATTGAACAATCATATTTTATTTACCCTCATAATTGTTTTGTTTAAGAAATTGTAATAGAGAAGGTTATAGTTTTTTTATTAAGCTTTAGTATCTTTGATTTAGCGTATATAATTGATTGGTTGAATTGGAATAAATTAAGTTAAATCTCTCAAATATTTATAATTATGGGTACATGGGGAATTAAAAACTTTGAAAATGATACTGCAACAGACTTTGTCTATCAACTATTAGAAGGGGACCATCGCTTAATTAATGAGACACTTGAAAAAGCGTATAGTTTTGAAAAGAAGTCTTGTTTAGATGCCAGAATTTGTGAAGAAGCGTTGGTCGTAATGGAATTTCTTGCTGGTGCAAATGGAAATCCTTCGCTGGAGTTGTTTACAGAAGCTCAGTTATGGCTTCGCAAGAATGATCCGTTTGGAGATGTATCTATACAGGAAAAAGATAGGATATTAAAAAAAGCTATGGAAGTATTGGGTCACATTATAGCTAACTCTGAATTGAAAGCATTGTGGGAGCGAAGTGGTGAGTATGAGAAATGGTTAGTTATTCAGGATAGATTAAGAGCTCGATTGAGTTGAATTTATACTACAAGAAGAAAAAAAAAGCCCATCCCGTAGGTACGAGATGGGCTTTAATTTTTTGAATACGATTAGGCTTTCTGTAAAAGCATATCTGTACTTTCAAATATTTTATCAGCAGAATTCGCGACAAATCCTGAGTACAATTCGCCATTGGCCATAGGATACCTGTAGGCAAATTCATAGTAACAGGAGGTTACTTCTTTTGTTCCTTCTACAAAATCAATCAGTACTCTATCTGCCAGAACGCTGGATTGTTCTAAGAATAAAGAGGGATCTCCTTTAATTTCACCACCTGAGCTATTTATTTTGAATCCGTTCTCTTTTAAATAATCGTTTACTTCTTGAAGTCCATTAAGGCTAGTCAAGTCATTAACATTTACCGTAAAGTGATTAGCGCAAAAACCATTAACATACAACCAAGCTGCATATTCAGTTTCTTCCAGCAATGCCTGGTAGGTGCTATAGGATGGTTTGCCCCAAAGTCTACCTTGAAAGATAAGGTTGGATGCATCTAATAGATAGACAGGAATACTGTCAATCATTGATTTAATTTTTGATCTAAGTTCAAAAGAAAATTCGCTGGTAATAAGCTGACTGATAAATACTCTAGGAGCTTTTTTATCCGTTTTGTGCTCGAAATGTTTTGCGTATAACTTTTTGGCTGGAAAGTGGTAATCTCCAATTTCTTCATACCCGGCAGCTATAAAAGGAACCGCTAATACTTCAATGTCAATACGTGGATCATCAAATGTTCTAAAAGCAACGTGATCGTTGTTAACAACATTTCCTTCTTGCGTGAACAACGCTTTTATCTTTTCTGCAGATGGAGTACTCTTAGAGTATTCCTTCCATAATTGATCAAAAATATCTTGGGTATTCATTTCAATGAATTTGGTTTATCTGCTGCAAAAATAAGTCGATTTGTTTTTAATGGAGTCGTATTTGTAGTAATTTTGTTAGATAAATGATGATTATTAATCAGATTAACTCTAATCATGTCATTTTAGAATTTATTTGTCACAATTTGATTCCAAAATTCATTAAATATGGACCGATTTGATTATATCGATCAGCAAATTCTCTTTAAATTACGTAAGGACGCTAGGAGAGCCTACTCACAAATAGCTGAGGAATTGAAGATTTCCAATTCACTTGTTCACCAGAGGATTCGTAAAATGAAATCTGATGGACTAATAAAAGGAGCTGAAATTATTTTAGATGAAAAGATCCTGGGTTACAAAACAAAATCTTATACAGGTATAAGATTACGTGAAGCAAGGTTTGCAGAAGAGACTATGAAAGCCCTTATGGATATTGAGGAGGTAGTAGAATGTAATTATGTTTCTGGTAATTTTGCACTTTTTATTCTCATCTTTGCTAGGGACAATGAACACTTAAGAGAAATTCTATACGAGCAGGTTCATAAAATTAACGGAGTAGCTGGTACAGATACCTTCATTTGTTTTGACACAGTCTTTAAAAGAACTTTACCAATACCCTTTCAAAAGTCTTAGGTCAAATATCATTACAAACTAAAAAATACTAATTGATTAATCAATTAGAACAAGATATAGTATGCCAAACAAAGATCAATTGGAGCAACTTGCATTATCCTTAGAAGGAGAGTTGTTTTTAGATGATTTAAGAAGAACCTTATATGCAACGGATGCCTCAGTATATCGAAAGCTACCAATGGGAGTTGCCTATCCAAAGGACAGTAAGGATATAGCGAAAATTATTCTTTTCTGTCAGGAGTATGGTTGTTCATTGATTCCTCGTACAGCTGGTACTTCTTTGGCAGGTCAATGTGTTGGTGAAGGTTTGGTAGTTGATGTTTCCAGATATATGACCAAAATATTGGACTTCAATGAAAAGGAAAAGACCATTTGGGTTGAACCCGGTATAATAAGGGATGAGCTAAATATTTTTCTTAAACCCTATGGTTTATTCTTTGGTCCAAATACGTCTACTTCAAATCGCTGTATGATAGGGGGGATGGTTGGAAATAATTCCTCGGGTACCACTTCTATTCAAAATGGGGTAACCCGCGATAAAGTGTTAGAGATAGAAGCAATCCTAAGTGATGGTAGTACAGCAAAATTTGGCTCTATTACAAAAGAGGAGTGGACATCCAAAGTTGCTGAAAATAATTTGGAGGGATCGATTTATAAATCGATTTATGATTTACTATCACCGAAGGAAGTTCAAGCGGAAATAGTAAATAATTTTCCAAATAAAAGTATTCATAGGCGCTGTACTGGTTATGCAATTGATGAATTAATAGACACCGATTTATTTAATGAATCTGAAACGGAATTTAATTTATCAAAATTACTTTGTGGTTCTGAAGGGACCCTGGCATTTTCGACGAGGATTAAATTAAAATTGGATGATTTACCACCTGCAAACGGTATCATGATCGCTGCCCATTTCGAAGGTGTTCCTGAGAGTTTGAAGGCAGTTGTATTATCTATGAAATACGATTTGTACACTTGTGAGTTGATGGATAAAATCATTTTAGATTGTACAAAGAACAACGTTTCTCAGAAAAAAAATAGATTCTTTTTAGAAGGAGATCCTCATGCCATATTAATGCTTGAGGTAAGAGATGACGACGGCACTAAAGTTGAGCAAAAAGCCGATAGACTTATTGAGGCCTTGAAAAAAGGAGGGCACGGTTATGCCTATCCTAAGTTGTATGGCGGAGATATTGTAAAAATAAATGAATTGAGAAAGGCCGGATTGGGTCTTTTAGGAAATATTGTTGGTGATCGAAAAGCAGTTGCTTGTATCGAGGATACTGCGGTATCCTTACAGGACCTTCCAGGTTATATCGATGAGTTTACACAGCTAATGGATCAGTACAATCAACAGGCTGTTTATTATGCGCATGCAGGTGCCGGCGAAATACATTTAAGGCCCATCTTAAATCTGAAAAAGAAAGCCGATGTTCAGTTGTTTAGAAAGATAACAACAGAAACAGCTCAACTTGTAAAGAAATATGGTGGTTCTTTCTCAGGTGAACATGGTGATGGAATTGTTCGTGCTGAATTCATTCCTCAAATGATTGGACAGAAAAATTACAATCTGTTAGTTGATGTAAAAAGAATTTGGGATTCAAATTCTATATTCAATCCCGGGAAAATAACGAATGCACCACCAATGGATGAGTCCTTACGGTATGAAGTAGATCGGGAAGAGCCGGAAATATCCACGCTGATGGATTTTTCTGATTCTATGGGAATTTTACGTGCTGCCGAAAAATGCAATGGATCTGGAGATTGTAGAAAATTATCATCTGCTGGTGGAACCATGTGTCCAAGTTATAGGGGAACACGAGATGAAAAGGATACTACACGAGCGAGGGCTAATGTACTAAGAGAATACCTAACTAATAGTGATAAGGTAAACCGATTCAATCACGAAGAAATAAAGGATGTTATGGCCCTGTGCTTGTCTTGTAAGGCATGTGCTTCTGAATGTCCATCCAGTGTTGATGTAGCTAGCTTAAAAGCAGAATTTTTATACCAATATCAGAAAGCAAATGGAATTAGTTTACGAACTAAATTATTTGCATATAATAGTAAGTTAAATGCGCTGGCTATTAAAGTGCCTGCATTAAGTAATTTTATTTTTTCAAGTTCTATTACGGCACCAATAATTAAAAAAATAAGTGGAATTGCTCCTGAAAGGTCTTTACCCAAAGTGGGCAAGCTTAGTTTAAGAGCCTGGTATGGGAAAAATGCGAGTAAATTAATAGTTGCTAAGCCAATTAAGACCATCTATTTGTTTTGCGATGAATTCACTAATTATTTAGATGTTCAAGTTGGGATTGATACCTTTCAGCTGTTGTATGCATTGGGTTATCAAGTATTGTTGGTGGATCATGAAGAAAGTGGAAGAACCTTTATTTCTAAAGGTTTATTGGATGAAGCCAAGTTATGTGTCGATAAAAATATAGCAGCCTTTAGAGGGGTAATTTCCAAAGACACACCGCTTATCGGCTTGGAACCTTCCGCTATATTGTCCTTTAGAGATGAATATTTAAGATTAGCTACTGACGTATCATCGGCCAAAACTATTGCCGAACATACCTTTATGGTGGAGGAATTCATCAAGCAGGAGGTTGAGTTGGGTAATATCCGAAAGGATCAATTTACCTATGAAAAGGCAGAAATAAAAGTACATGGTCATTGTCATCAGAAATCACTGTCCAGTGTTGAAAACACCTTTTTTGCACTCAATTTACCCGTTAATTATAAGGTTGCTATAATACCTTCGGGATGTTGTGGAATGGCTGGATCTTTCGGTTATGAAAAGGAGAATTATTCTTTGAGTATGAAGATTGGTGAGCAAACTCTTTTTCCGGTAGTTCGAAAAGCCTCAAATAAAGCAATAATTGCTGCTCCCGGAACCAGTTGTAGACATCAAATATTTGATGGGACAAAACGGACTGCTTTGCATCCGGTTACTGTCCTTAAAAATGCCTTAAATTAGTTTATTCAGTAACGAGTAATTAGTAACCAGTAACCACTTGCTACTTTCTACTTGCCACTTTCTACTATGTTCTGTTCTTTTGCCTTGATGCAAAATGAACCAATCCCGGACGTCCGGGATCAAGACTTCTTTTAAATCATAAGAAAATACTACGTTTCCTTGCAGACTGATAAAAATAACTCGCTCCGCTCAGACAGATTTTTATCTCAAAAGTCTTCCAGTCTTCTTGATTTTTAAATTATTTAAAAAATGTCGAAATAGTATTATTAGTACCGAAGCCTTTTTGAAAGTCAAAATTAAGATTCAGTGAATGCAGGAACGAAATGGCGTTTATGTATGACTGAAAGGAAAACATAAAAGTAGCCTGTAGTGACGCAATGAATAACCCGTAGGGGGGATCCTTATTTTGACAAGATTTTTTGCTTTCTTTTTTATCGAATGAAAAAAGAAAGAGCCTAGCGGCTTGAGCGAAATAAAGAGGCATTTTAAATAGTAATCCTATTCAACTTATCTACGTGCGTAGAGATGTTTTCTTGTTCTTTTGCCTTGATGCAAAATGAACCAAAAGATCAAGACTTCTTTTAAATAATTAGAAAATACTACGCTTCCTTCCAGACTGTAAAAATAACTCCTCACTCATGCTTCGTGACTCAAACAGATTTTTACAAAAAGTCCTTCAGTCTTCTT
>MAAC01016641.1_pt1 | contig 21088 bp, 19 predicted proteins | sample 1115981 | NCBI WGS metagenome assembly MAAC01 (sample SAMN04961126, study PRJNA320927) | seawater metagenome | isolation source: sample BD02T64 sea water enriched with oil for 64 days | place: USA:Gulf of Mexico | collected 2013-07-27
AAAACTAGTTACTAGACAATGGGAAGATAAAGCTGGCGAAAAAAGATACACTACAGAAGTAGTTTGCGATCAAGTGCTTCTTCTAGGTGGTAAAGCTTAATAGGTAAGGTTAAATAAGCTTTACATATGACCTCTTGAATCTAGTTATATATTTCAAATAATCATTAATGGGCAAAAAGGTTATTGATTCTATTACTCCAGAATCAATAACCTTTTTTTATCCAACTCTTTTCAAAATTGAATCAGATTTTACAAAACAGTATCTATAGACTAAGCTATATTAATGTGAGCGTCTTTACTTTTACTGCTCACCGTGATTACACTTCCATACTGATTTTTGAACACAAAGTCTTTGTCATTATCACCTTTAAGTATTTCTACTGGTGTGGTAATATTTCTAGATTTTAATTGAACGTTTCCTAATGAGGCCACATGATTTGAGTTAGCATTAAAACTAGTCAAAAAACTACTGTAACTAGCTACTTGCTTTTCATTCAAAATGAAATGACTGTCATCGTTCATTAAAATCAATAGGTTTTTCTCGGTACCAGAAAATATGGTCTTTCTAAGAATAGGAATAGCTTTACATTTATCATTCAACATAAAAGACTCATCAAATAAAATTTCATATCTCTTATTTTTTAATTCTTTTAATATAGATGTACTTAAACTAGTAGTGTCTAAATCAAGTATTTTATTTCCAAAAGAAAGGTTTGCTGCTAGAGGTGCACAAGCGGCTGTAAGCCCAACATTTCTGAGAAAAGTTCTTCTTTGATAATTCATCGGTAAGGTGGTTTAGTTAGTCTTTAATAATTTCCTAAAGTTAGTAAATTTAATTGAAACCCTAACTATTCATTCAATAAGGTCAAAAAACTGTTTATGAAACTGTTACATCGATATAATTACCTACAAAAAACTAACTTAAATTCTTACATAAAAGAATACAGTATCTGTTTTCAACTAGAAATAAGTAATTCCTCAAAGTCCATGACACATTCCTCAGAGGCTGCTTCATTTTCTGAATCTAATGAAAGAGAAATACATTCATAATATTTCTTACTTACCTCATTATGAGTAATAGCACTCATCCATTCTAGTTCTTCTTTATATAGACTGGCAGAAACCCTAGAAGCAAAGATCATCTTAAAATGTGCAAATCCAGAAGAGTTCAAGTATTTGTAATCAATGGTTTTCATTTTCTCGTAAGCTTCTTTATGCTTACCTATTGAAGACTCATAAATAGCTACGGCTCTTTTATTTGCAGCTATTTCTAGCGCCATCATGTCTGATGGGTTGTTACCATAATCACTAGACTCAATGAATTCTTTAATAGTATCACTATAGGTAAATCCAGTACTCACATTGTAAAAGTTTACTACTTGATAGTCTCCATTACGATCCTTATCTACATAAAAGATCAAGTAATTCACAACGCTTTCATCTTGATCAGTTACATAATAATTTAATCGATAGACATTATCCTTTTTATGGATGTCAAATAGTAATATTTCTAGATCCATTAATTCAAAGCCTTCTGCATAGGAGTCTATAGTCTTTTTATATATTGAATTAAATGCGCTGTAAAGACCTTGACGTTGTGCAGCTGTGTTTCTTTTTTTAAAATCATTTCCTAGTCGCCATGAAAATAACACTGGGCTAAAATTACTCTTGATACTATCGGTCTGGTAGGTGTTAAATCCATTTTCTATGACCTTAGCAAGATCTTCAATAGCAAATAATTCTGTATCAACTTCAGGCTTTTTATTATTATCATTACAACTAGTTAAAGAAGCAGATATCATTATAATAACGATCAGAAATATAGAATTGCGAGTAAAGGACATAAAAATAAAAAACATTAGAGCTATTAAAGCTCTTATTAAAATATATCCGAAAATACTTCTAATTACTTAAGAATAAAAATACCAATTGAATTATCAATGATTAATTCATACTACCTTAAACTAAAAAGCTTGTCCATAATTTGAAAAACTAATTTTCAAATTATAGGCAAGCTTAAGTAAAATTCAGCTCAAAGATTGATCTAGGAGATTGAAAAAGACATTTTAAATACCTTTTATAAAATCGCTGTATAAATCATTGAACTGGTAACCTTCTGTAAAGCGTTTTTTACTTAATTTATCAAATTCAACAAGAGACCAAAGAATAAATTCTTTCATAAAATTGCGATCCTCCTTAGTGGTCTCCGGCTGGTATTTTTGTACGAGATCTTCTAACGGTTCAATTTGATCAATCAGCGCTTGATAGTCGTTATCATTTAATTCGTCTAGCAATTCTAGACCTTCATTATTAAAAAACCATTCTATGAGTTTATCATAAGGAGTTTCTTCATCACCTTTTACGAGTTTTTTAATCTCTGGAAAATATTGAGGAAATAAAGTTTTAGTCGCCTCACCTATTAACTCATTTGCGACAAATGCCGCTCCTTCTTGTTCACCTTCATAAACCAACTCTACTTTACCAGTAATTGCTGGAATAATTCCTGTAAAGTCAGAAAATCTAATGCTCGTTTTATCGTCACCATTCAGTAATGAACGTCGCTCTGCCGTACTTAATAAATTTTCAAAAGCGGTAATACTCATACGCGCACTTACACCACTTTTTTCATCTACATACTCGCTATCTCTCGCACAAAAACTGATTTGCTCTAGAACATCTTTGGCAAGTTCTGGGACATAAACAGTCTCGGCAGTTCTGGAATCGTTTTTGGCTTCTTGTTGAGTAATTGTTTTCGCAATAGCGATATTCTCAGGATAATGTGTTAAGATTTGTGACCCTATTCTATCCTTTAACGGTGTAACGATGCTACCACGGTTGGTATAATCTTCAGGATTTGCAGTAAAAATAAACTGCATATCTAGCGATAAGCGCAGTTTAAAACCACGTATTTGAATGTCACCTTCCTGCAGTATATTAAATAAAGCTACCTGGATACGAGCCTGTAAATCTGGCAATTCATTGATTACAAAAATACAGCGGTTAGCGCGCGGTATCATTCCATAATGGATCACGCGATCATCTGCATAACTTAGTTTTAAATTGGCTGCTTTTATAGGATCTATATCACCTATTAAATCGGCTACAGTAACATCTGGCGTTGCAAGTTTTTCATAAAAACGATCATCTCTATGCAACCATGAAATAGGTGTTTTATCACCGTGTTCTTTGATCAATTCTATCGCACTTCTAGAAATAGGCGCTAGCGGATCATCGTGAATCTCACTATCAGTCACATAAGGAATATATTCATCCAGTAAGCCTGTCATTAAGCGGGCAAGACGTGTTTTTGCCTGGCCTCGCAATCCTAGTAAATTAATATTATGACGCGATAAAATAGCACGTTCCAGCTCCGGAATCACTGTGTTTTCATAACCATGAATTCCTTTAAAAGAGTCTATATCATTTTTGATATTGTGAATTAAATTATCTCTTAATTCTTCTTTTATTGATTTTGATTTCCACCCAGCATTTTTAAGATCGCCTAGTGTCTGTATTTTGTTATAATCCATAGTTTCTATCAGTAAAAGTGTACAAATTACAACCCAAGCCCTACTCTAGCAATCATTAAAGAGTTATTTAACGTTAGTGTTGAATTCTCTTTACATTCTACTGGATTTAATGAAACAAAACGGTTGTTGTGGCCTCGCTTTCGCGAAAGCGGAATAATTAAAATCTAGAAATTACTATTAATCTAACTTACTGTCAGACTGAGCCTGTCGAAGTCGGTTTTAACGAAAGAATTTTTTATTCAAATTCAAATTCAAATTCAAATTCAAGTTAACTAATATACTTCCAAAGACCTTTTTTATTCTGCAAGAAAGTCATGACTCTTTTTACTCCAGCATGTTCTGGCGATTCTATTTTGATATCTTTTGCGAGTAATTTTTGCGCAGCTTCTCTGGCCAATGCCAAAATTTGATTATCCTTCACAATGTCTGCCAGGCGCAAGTCCATTACACCACTTTGTCGTGTTCCCATTATATCTCCAGGACCTCTTAGTTTAAGATCTACCTCAGCGATTTGAAAACCATCAGTTGTAGCAACCATAGTCTCTAGTCTCGTTTTAGAATCGTTACTCAGTTTATGTCCAGTCATGAGAATACAATAACTCTGTTCTGCACCACGTCCTACTCTACCGCGCAACTGGTGCAATTGTGAAAGGCCAAAACGCTCTGCACTTTCTATGATCATTACACTCGCGTTAGGAACATTAACACCTACTTCTATTACCGTAGTTGCCACCATAATTTGTGTTTCCCCTTTTACAAAGCGATTCATTTCGTAGTCTTTGTCCTCTGGTTTCATACGACCATGAACGATACTAACGTTATATTTAGGTAATGGAAATTCTCTTACGATACTTTCATAACCATCTTGTAAGTCTTTATAATCCAGCGTTTCGGACTCCTCAATCAGCGGATACACCATATAAACCTGTCTCCCGAGATCGATTTCATCTCTTATAAATTTAAAAACAGCCAGTCTGTTTTTATCATATCGATGTACGGTTTTAATCTCTTTACGTCCTGGCGGTAATTCATCAATCACTGATATATCTAGATCGCCGTATAAGCTCATCGCTAGTGTTCTAGGAATAGGTGTTGCTGTCATCACTAATACGTGCGGTGGTAAATCGTTCTTTTTCCACAATTTAGCACGTTGCGCTACGCCAAAACGGTGTTGCTCGTCCACAATCGCAACGCCTAAGTTCTTAAACCTGACTTTATCTTCTATAAGCGCGTGCGTACCTATAAGAATGTCCAAACTTCCATCCTCAAGACCTTCATGAATCACACGTCTATCTTTTGTTTTAACAGAACCTGTAAGAATAGAAACAGCAATATTTGTTCCTTCTAGCAATTCAGAAACACCAGCATAATGTTGTTGAGCAAGAATTTCTGTAGGTGCCATAATGCAAGCCTGAAAGCCGTTATCTAAAGCAAGTAATGCCGTAAGAACCGCAACAATGGTTTTTCCTGAGCCTACATCTCCTTGAAGCAGTCTGTTCATATGAGCTCCAGTTCCCATATCTGCACGGATTTCTTTGACTACTCGTTTTTGAGCTCCTGTTAATTGAAAAGGTAGGTGATTATTATAGAAATCGGTAAACTTCTCTCCTACTAGATCAAAAACATAACCTTTGATTTTGGTTTTTCTTATGCGATTTTGAAGCAACAGCTCCATTTGAATAAAGAACAGTTCTTCAAACTTTAACCTGTAAATAGAGGCACGCAACATCTCTGGCGAACTCGGAAAATGAGCATTGACCATCGCATCATTTTTCCCGACCAGTTTATAGTGCGCTCTCATATCGTCCGGCAAGGTCTCTACAAAAGAGCCATTGATCTCACTGAACAATTTACGCATACAGTTGACAATGTAAGTGTTTGTGACTTTACGTTTTGCCAGCATCTCTGTACTAGGGTAAACAGGCGTCATAGCACTTTGCTTGCGAGACTTATGATCTTTAAGTAACTCAAGATCTGGATGTGCAATACTGTATTGAGAACCGTAACGCTGCACTTTACCAAAAGCCACGTAAGGCTCATTAACTTTAATACTATCTCTAAAATGCTTCTGACTACGGAACCAAACGAGCTCCATTCTTCCAGTTTCATCTGCAAATGTGGCGACTAATCTTGTGGCTTTGCCCGTTCCAGCAGTTTTAATATTTATTATCTTACCTACTATTTGCACCTGAGCACTTTCTGGTACCAGCTGATTGATCTTGTAGTATTTGGTTTTATCAATATACCTGTTAGGAAACAAATTTGCCAGATCACCATAAGTATGAATATGTAATTCACTACGCAATAACTTAGCTCTTTCTGGCCCAACGCCGCTGAGGTAATCTATAGGTGTAGAAAGAAAATTAAGTGGCAATCTTGAAATTTTACAGATATATTTTCAAAGGTAATTCAAACTGTATTTAAATCATAACCACATAAAATCACTTAAAAATTATCTATCTAGAAAATTGAAAATCTCTAACTATTTAAAGATAAAAATGAAGGCCTACTTTACAAACCTTCTGCGTAACTTTAAATGTATATATCATTAACCTCTACGTCGTTCTAGAAGAATCATCATCATAAGGCCTAACATCACACGTTCTTTATCATCTTCGTCTATATTTGCAGTTTTCTCGAGCTCAAACTCTTTACCTAAAAATGATGGCTTCTTTTTGAGCTTTACTACAGTTTCTCCATTTCTATTAGTAACGTTATAAGTAGGATTAAATAAATAACCTGTAAAAAAACCTAAAATAGGAATCTCACCTAGTAAGGAGTCTCCTACTCTTACCCAAGCGTTTGCTTCTTGAACTTTGTACTGTGGCTCATTATTTTCATTGATAATGTCGTACTCTGCTTTCCACATACTACGCCATCCTTTGCGCGCTATTTTACCTATTTCTTTTTCATTTGCATCCTTCATAGAATATGCTGCGCTGAAGTCTAACCATTTATTTGCAGCGATAGTGTAAAGAATTCTTGTTTTGCTCTCGTCACTATAAACGGTAATCGCTTCTTTGAGTTTAAACATTTTCTGTTTAACGTAAGCTATGGTTTGACCAGAAGCGTTCCTGGCGGTAAAGTCATTACTTAAAGTTGTAACTTTAAACGAGAACTTGATTGGGTATTCTAATTTATTCATTTGTTGGTGGTTGAAATTACACTGTAAATGTAGTTTTATTATTCCGCTTTCGCGAAAGCGAGATAAAAACCATCGCAACTCAAATTATTTACTCTACCACATCTAGCTTTGCAAAACGCAGCAACAACTTCTTTAATCCACCTACTTGAAAGTTGATTTCGGCTTTTTTCTCGCCGCCTATTCCTTCGAGGTTAACGACAGTTCCACGACCGAAACGCGCGTGCTCAACTGTCATTCCTGGCTCCAACTTTCCTTCAAATCCAGCAGGTTTACTGCTTGGTGAAGTACTGCTCACTGGTTTCATTTTACGCAGCTTTCTTATTTGGTCTGGATTAGGCTGGTTTACACTAGGTGGCGTCCCGTTTTTGGGTTTGGTCTGGCGCAATTTAGACTTATCCGGTTCATCCCAAAGATCGCTATCTAGCAATGGTTTATATCGGTAATTATCTGGTGGCGTGGTATACTCTAGGTATTGGTCGTCTATCTCTGTGATAAAACGACTCGGTTCTGCATCGACTAGTTTTCCCCATCGGTAGCGACTTAAAGTATAAGTAAGGTAAGCTTGATGCTCAGCTCTTGTGAGTGCGACATAAAATAAACGTCTTTCTTCTTCAAGGTCTTCTCGAGTATTCATAGCCATACCACTAGGAAAAAGATCTTCTTCCATACCAACTATATATAAGTATGGGAATTCAAGCCCTTTAGACAGGTGAATAGTCATTAAAGAAACACGATCATCGTCTCCTTTATCGTTATCAAGATCTGTTGCAAGGGCAACATCTTCTAGAAATTCTGATAAAGCACCGCGAGCATCGGCCACTTCTTTTTGACCTTCAACAAAATCTCGCATACCGTTAAGTAGTTCTTCAATGTTTTCAATACGAGAAATCCCTTCCTGAGTACCGTCTTTCTTAAGCTCTGTGATTAAAGCACTTTTCTTTAATACATACTCGGTAAGTTCAAAGACATTTTGAGTTTCTTCTAGCGCCTGAAAACTCTTAATCATGGTAACAAAGTTCTTGAGCTTTGTTTTAGTAGAACTATTAATTCCTATATCTAGTCTGTCAATATTCTCAATCACTTCAAAAATCGATCGGTCGTATTGTTTTGCTGCTACGATTAATCTGTCCATCGTGGTCGCTCCTATCCCACGAGCTGGATAATTGATAACTCTTTTAAGAGCTTCTTCATCCTTAGGGTTTACAATTAGTCTAAGATAGGAAAGGACGTCTTTAACTTCTTTACGCTGGTAGAAACTCAATCCACCATAAATGCGGTAAGGAATATCTTTTTTACGCAGTGCATCTTCCATAGCTCTAGATTGCGCATTTGTTCTATACAGAATCGCAAACTGATCATTGCCTAACTGGTGCTGCATTTTATTCTCAAAAATGGAGCTTGCTACATAACGTCCTTCTTCGGCATCACTCATTAATCGGTGCACGATAATTTTAGGACCGTCATCATTTGCGGTCCATACTACCTTATCTAATTTGGTTTTATTATGCTCGATAATAGAGTTTGCCGCTTCTACAATATTTTTAGTAGAGCGGTAATTTTGCTCCAGTCGGTAAGCTTTTACATCGTCATAATCGCGCTGGAAGTTCAAGATGTTATTGATATTTGCTCCTCTAAAAGCATAAATAGATTGCGCATCATCACCTACCACACAAATATTTTGAAATTTATCTGACAGTGCTTTTACGATCAAATACTGAGAATGGTTGGTATCCTGATATTCATCTACTAAGATGTATTGAAATCTATTTTGATATTTTGCCAGTACATCTGGAAAACGGTTGAGCAGCTCATTAGTCTTAAGCAATAAATCATCAAAATCCATCGCGCCAGCTTTAAAACAGCGCTCTACATATTCTTTATAAATCTCACCAAAACGAGGTCTGCGCGCCATGTCATCTGCCTCTCTCAATTCTGGATCATTGTAATAAGCTCTTACGGTGATCAAACTGTTTTTAAGAGAAGAGATCCTGGAAAAAATCTGCTTGTATTTATACACATCTTTATCCAGTTCCATTTCTTTAATGATAGCGCTGGTAAGCCTTTGTGAGTCTTGAGAATCGTAGATCGTAAAATTAGACGGATATCCTAACTTATCTGCCTCAACACGTAATAAACGAGCAAAAACCGAGTGAAAAGTTCCCATCCACAGGTTTTTTGCTTCACTAGCACCTACGATGTCACCTATACGTTTTTTCATCTCTCGTGCCGCCTTATTGGTAAAAGTGAGCGATAGTATATTAAAAGGATCTACACCTTGCTGCATCAAGTAAGCTATACGTAATGTAAGCACACGCGTCTTTCCAGATCCAGCACCAGCAATGACTATCATCGGTCCTTCCTTCTGTAAAACTGGTTCTTTTTGGGCGTCGTTAAGTTGAGAAATATAATCTTGCAATGTTCTTCTTTTTCTAGATGATAAAGATAAGGATTGTAGCTGTTTCGCTCTTGCGAAAGCGTAAGTTTAACTAGCTTTTTTTTAACAATGGCATACTTGATTTTCAAGCTTATTTAAAGAGATGTAGTCTGTATTAATGCCGTCTATAAACCTGCTTGAGACGAATTTGCTTGAGCTATTTTTTTTTAAATCGTAGGTGCTATTTGAGATCCCGCTTTCGCGAAAGCGAAACAATAATCTTATAGTAGCATATCACATCTCTTACAACTATTGTATTTTTGAGATTTAAATGAATTTCATGGAACAGATTTGGGAATTTCTAGTTGATCTCGCGTGGTACTGGTATGTACTGGCTTTTATAATTTTTGTAGCCATTTATGATATTTTCAATAAGAAGCACATCATATTGCGCAATTTTCCTGTTGTGGGACACATACGTTACTGGCTAGAAAGTATAGGTCCAGAATTACGTCAGTACATAGTTGCCAATAATCGGGAGGAGCTTCCTTTTAATCGTATTGAGCGCGGCTGGATTTATGCCAGCGCAAAGAATGAGAACAATTATGAAGGTTTTGGTACTGATCGTGATATCTATGCACATCAATATATTTTTATCAATAATGCCATGATGCCTTACAAGGTAGAGAACGATCATGTCTCTCAAAAAGAACCTGCTTTCCTTCCTTGTGCTAAGGTTATAGGAGCATCAAAAAATAGAAGAAGACCTTTTAGACCAGCAAGTGTTATCAACATAAGTGCGATGAGTTATGGTTCTCTAAGCGCCAAAGCTGTAGACGCTATGAATAATGGTGCAAAGCAGGTGCATGCTTATCACAACACTGGTGAAGGTGGATTATCTCCTTACCACAAGCGCGGTGCAGATGTAGTTTTTCACATAGGTACAGGATATTTTGGCGTGCGTGATAGAGACGGAAACTTCTCGATGGACATGCTTAAAAAACTAGTTCAAGAGCATCCGCAAGTGCGTGCGATCGAATTAAAATTATCTCAAGGAGCTAAACCTGGTAAAGGCGGCGTATTGCCAGGTTCAAAAATCACAAAAGAAATTAGTGAGATACGCAATGTTCCTATGGGAAAAGATGTACTTTCTCCACCTACGCACAGCGCCTTTGAAGGTATTCAAGGTCTAGTAGATTTTGTTGAAGAGATAGCGCAAGAAACAGGATTACCTACAGGAATTAAAGCCGCGATAGGAAAGTTAGAACAATGGGAAGAACTAGCAGACATAATGAAAGCCACTGGAAAAGGCCCTGATTTTATAACAGTGGATGGTGGCGAAGGAGGAACTGGCGCGGCACCACCTAGTTTTGCAGATCATGTTTCACTTCCTTGGGTATATGGTTTTAAAGATTTATACCAAGTTTTTCAAAAGCGAGACCTTACAGAAGAGATCGTTTTTATTGCTTCTGGAAAGTTAGGCTTTCCTGCAAAAGCAGCTATGGCATTTGCAATGGGTGCAGATGTTATTAATGTTGCTAGAGAAGCAATGATATCCATAGGTTGTATTCAAGCGCAAGCTTGCCACAATAATACTTGTCCTACCGGTATCGCAACACAAAATAAGTGGTTGCAACGAGGCATAGTTGTTCCTGAAAAAGCAGGAAGACTCGCTAGCTACTTTAAAAAATTTAATAAAGAATTACTTGAAATTACACATGCCGCTGGTTATGAACATCCATGCCAGTTTGATATGCGTGATGTAGATGTAAGTATAGGAGATACTAACATGACACAAACGCTAGAATACACCTATAAATACCAGAAAACACCAGTCCCTTTTAGTGGTATGCAATCCTTAAAAGATTGTGTACATCTAGGTGGAAAATGATTCTTAAATGTTAGTCTGCGACAAAATATCAACTTATTTTTGAGCGTTACAAAATCCAAACTATAACTATGCAAGACGCTGTTTTTTCTTTATTCCAAACATTATTACCAGCATTTTTAGTAGCTGTAATTGCTTACTATTTTCTTTCTTCCTACATGAAAAATGAAGAACGTAGAAGAAGATTTATCACTGTGCGCGAGTCACAAGCAAAGACACTTCCTACACGCATGGCTGCTTATGAACGTCTGGTCCTTTTTCTAGAAAGAATTAAACCTGCTAGTCTAGTGGTACGTACAAAAGCTGGCAAATTAAATAAAGCTGAATACGAACAGAGCCTTATATCTGCCATTGAGATTGAGTTTGAACACAATATTGCCCAGCAAGTTTATGTGAGTGAAGAGTGCTGGAATGTTATAAGAGCTGCAAAGAACACCACCATTCAAAAGATAAGACAAGTATCTATGAGTGAAAAAGTCACTACAGCTGATGGTTTAAGACAAGCCATTCTAAATGACCTTATGGATAAAAGAGCGCCTAGTGCAACTGCCATCAGTTTCTTAAAATCTGAAGTAAACGATTTATTTTAAACTATTCATATATGTAAAGGTTACGGCGGCCTGTTATTCTAGCAGTCCTAAAATCTTCATTAATTTTTCTTGACTGCTCCTGTCAAAGCTGTCTATAGATTGATCTATAAAAAATTTACCGTTGTCTTTTTTATACTGAGCTTTAAGAATATCCCTCGCATTTTCATAAAAACGCCAGACGTGATGCAAACTTGCTTCCATTAAATCTTTATAATTTTGCTGGCTCATAGCATTAAGATTTATCAAGTAATCAAAAGCAGCAGTTCTTTCTTCTGTACTGAAAGATGCATTTGTATATGACTGTAGACGTATAAGCAGCGGTTTTAACTCCTCGTTAGAATATCCGCTAGAATTGAGTGCTAGAACTATCCATGACATATCTAGACTAGGGTTTATTTTTTCCCAAGACGCTCTTGTTCTATCTAGTAATTCTCTTTTATCTTTTGCATCATTCCATAAAAGAAATAGTGCCGACTCTCTAGTAATATATGAGGGCTCATTTATTAAACCAGCAACTAATTCTCTATTCTGATCGTTAAGCTCTTGTGTACTTAGTACAAATAACTGATTGATCTCTACATTATTTAAAGCCAGCGCTTTTTTCATTAAGTCATACTTTCTGGGATCCTCGTGAATGCTTAATTGCGCCACCATTTCTTTAACCATTTCTACTTCTACAGGTTGCTGTAAAGTCTCTTTGTAAGAGTTATAAGACTCTTCAAAGCTGGAAATACGCCTTGCAGATAATTGTAAATACTTTTCCATTTGAGGATCTTTCCTCAGAATACGCAAAGCCTCAGCAGTAGGAAAGGTTGTAGAGGTTAACCAAAATGTTTTAAAATTTGATAAGTCTACCATTGCAACGCGTTCCACCACATCGAGAAAGTCTTCGGTAGTTACATTTTTAAAACGATTACTTTCAAGGTATTCTACTACACTAGCTCGCAAAATACTTGCTCCTACCTCATCTTTTAAAGCATGCAATGCCCATGCACCGTGCTGATAAAACGTGAGTGAATTTGCCTTAGGATCAAGTAAAGCCGTGCTTTTACCATTAGCCGATTGTTCATGTAAAGCCTCAGCATAATCAAACAATTGCTTCTGAAAATAAAAATCACCGTAAATCTCTCTTTCGGCAAGTAATGCATAATAACTAGCAAAACCTTCATGCAGCCAGTGATGCTTGCTATCTGTTTCAGTTACCAGATTCCCGAACCACTGATGTGCCAACTCGTGGGCATTTACATTAACATAGCTGCGATCATTTGCGCCCAATTGATCTGTAAAAAACTGATCGTTATATATAGTTGTACCAGTATTTTCCATTCCAGAATACAAAAAGTCTTTTACAGGAATTTGCTTGTAATTTTGCCACGGATATGGAACACCTATTTCTTGTTCTAAAAAATCAAATATCTCTTTAGAATATTGATATGTAGGAGCTACTTTATCTTCCTCCTTGTGGTAGTAATAAAATTCTAATGGCACTCCAGAAGCGCTGGTATCTCTTTTTACTTCATAATCTCCAGCAACTAAAGCAACAAGATAACTAGACATAGGTTGCTCCATTTTATAACTCCATATCATTTTATCAGCTGCAGGTTGTACTTCTATAAGTTTACCATTTGCTACTACTCTTTTTGATACTGGAGCTGTTATTTGAAAATCCCAAACCATTTTATCATTCATGTTATCAATGCTAGGCAACCAGTTACTGGTGTATTTGCCTTGACCTTGCGTCCATACTTGATCCCATATACGATTATTATCTTCATCAATATGGTACATTGCTTTTGATGGAAAACTGGTAAATAAAATTTCTATTTTTTTAGTCTCGCTTTCGCGAAAGCGAGATTCTACAACTAACTTCTCACCATCATAAGTAGTCTTTACTTCCTCACCTTCTATGGTAACCTTATAATTGACCAAGTTTTTTGCATCTATAAAAACAGAACTGGTATTTTTCAAAACGTCCAGCTCAAAGCTCACCCTTCCAGAAACTTCATTAGAATATTGGTCCAATTGAATTTGAGCTTTTGCTTTTTGAAAATCAACAACGTCTAGTTGACTTGAAGTATTTTGTGCCTGCGAGAAGGTCGCAAATAACAATGTAATTAAGGTGATCCATTTCATAGAAGCGAAAAATACAAAAGATGTACCGCATTTAATCGATCTAAAAAATGCTTAACTCTAATTAACTAATACATCACTCGCATTCTATTACATTTATTATAAAGACAGACAACACAAAGAGAAGAATCCTTTATTTTCGTAACTTAAATAGAGCAGCATTGTACGAAAATAGTTTTCCTCATAAAAGATTTCAAATCACGCTAGAATTTCTAGAAAAACACGTTCCTAAATCAAGTGCGATTTTAGATTTAGGAGTGGAGAATCCTTTTTCTAAAATAATGAAGGATGCTGGATATAACGTTAAAAACACCTCAGGAATTGACCTAGACGATGATGTAAGTGAAATCAAAGGTTTTGAAGGCGAGGTAGTTACTGCTTTTGAGATATTTGAACACCTTGTATCTCCCTATACTTCTCTTAAAGCAATTCCTTGTGATAAATGTGTTATAAGTGTTCCTTTGAAGCTTTGGTTTACAAGTGCTTATCGCAATAAAAATGACATTAGAGACCAGCATTATCATGAATTTGAGCCTTGGCAACTGGATTATGTACTAGAAAAAGCCGGCTGGAAAGTTGTAGATCGCATGAAGTTTACAAATCCTGTAAAGAAATTAGGAATACGTCCATTACTTAGAAAATTTACAGATCGATATTATCTAGTTTATTGTGAAAGAACTAGTTCTATTTAATCATGGAAATAGCGATAATTATACCAGCGCATAATGAAGAACAGTTCATAAAGCTGACTTTAGATAGTCTAGTAAAACAATCTCATAAGCCTGCCAAAATTATTATAGTCGATGATAATTCTACAGATCGTACACGCGAGATAGCATTATCCTATTCTGAAAAACTACCCTTACAAGTAGTTTCCACAACTTCAAAGGCTGTTAATATACCTGGATCAAAAGTGATACAAGCTTTTCACTTCGGGCTTTCTCACCTGAATATAGAAGATTACGATATCATCTGTAAATTTGATGCCGATCTTATTTTTCCCGAAAATTATTTAGAGATTTTAGTATCTCGCTTTCGCGAAAGCGAGACCATAGGAATGGTTGCAGGACATTGTACTATAGAAAAAAATGGAACTTGGGAAGTTGAGAACCAGAACAATCCTGATCATATACGAGGCGCTTTAAAAGCCTACCAAAAGGATTGTTTCAAACAAATAGGTGGTTTAAAAGCTTCCATAGGTTGGGACACCATTGATGAAATGCTGGCACGATTCTACGGCTGGCAAGTTATTACCGTTCCAGATTTACATGTAAAACATTTAAAACCTACCGGAGCTGCTTATAATTCAAAGTCTAAATATTTGCAGGGAGAAGCTTTCTTTAAAATGCGCTATGGATGGTGGCTCACTTTTATTACTGCTGCAAAGATGGCATGGAATAAAAAGCAAATGCAACTTTTGTACAATTATCTAAGAGGATATCAAATAGCAAAAAGTAAAAACCTTGTTCCTCTGGTGACAGAAGAACAAGGTCTATTTATAAGAAAATACCGCTGGAATGGTATTAAGTCTAAATTAGGTTTAAAGACTAGAAATTAAAGGCCAGCCCTAATACAGCATTGAACTGATTGTACAATTCTTCTGAAGGAGTTAAATCTTCTGTTTTGTATTTTGCTAGTGGGAAAGCTGCTTCTGTAAATATTCCAAAACCATCAGTAAAGAAATATCTAGCTCCTAGATGACCACCAAAACTTTTTGTACTGAAATGCAGTCCTGGATAAATGTCAAACATAGGATCAACATTTATAACATCTCCTATGTTTGCATTAAAACGTAATCTTAAAGTCGCTCTTTCATCAAAATCGGCATCAATTTCATCGTCTAGTCCTAGAGCATAATTAACGCCTAATCCTAAAGAAAAGTTCTGCGCGATACCATAATCATAAGTTCCTTGAATACCAGTTGCTCCATCTTGAAAATCTGCCCCTATTTGAACTTTTTGATCTCCTTTACCAGAATAAATTTGTGCATTTGCAGTCATACCGAAGATAATGGCTGCTATGAGTACTATTTTTTTCATGTTTTTATTTTTTCTATTATCTATACAAATATAAGATTATCAAGTGTAAAGCAAGTTATTTGAATGCACTCAAAGGATTATTTCAAACATATTTTCTGATAATTTCAATAGAATTGAAAATCCACAAAAACATTCTAAAATTGTCTTCTTTTAAATTAAGCTATTTATTAAAAATTTCTTTGATAGGGTTTCCCGTGGCACCGTTAGGAAAGCTGATGCCTAGCAAACTTGAAATAGTAGGAGCGATATCTATGATCTCTGTACGCGCATTACTAGAACCTTTTTTAATTCCATTACCATAAAATAAAAGTGGCACATGTGTATCATAGCTTTGAGAACTTCCATGTGTAGAACCTGTTTTAGAATAAGAAATCACTGCTGGCTCCAGGACATAAATGACATCACCACTACGTTTATGGTGAAAACCATTTTGAATCAACTTTCCAGTACCATCTTGCATCGCACCAGACATCAAAGCATTTCTAGTATACACTTTATCAATGTGTTTGTAATCAATAATAGTATATGCGATAAAGTCTTCTACTGCCTTAGCACTTAAATTGTTTTTTAAAATTGTGTCACGCTTTAAGAAAATCTGACCATTAGAAATATTTGAGATTAAATCTACAGATCCGTATTGTGATTTTAAAGCCTCTTCTAATTGATCTCTAAAAGCTGCTCTATCAAAATACCCTGCGTTTATTCTGTTGCTTTGCAGATATGCTGGATTGTTAACAGCCCCATGATCTGCTGTAAGGAAAACTGTATAATTGCTCTTGCCTACTTCTTGATCTAAAGTCATTAAGAGTCTTTCAATTTCTTGATCAAGTCTTAAATAAGTGTCTTCAATTTCAATAGAGTTAACACCGTATTGATGTCCTATATAGTCTGTACTAGAAAAACTTATAGCAAGAAAATCAGTGATAGCGTCTTTACCTAATGACTCTTTCTTAAGCGCTTCGATGGCAAAATCTGCAACTATAGAGTTACCATACGGCGTAGATTTTATAAGGCTGTAATTACCATTTTGCGATCTTAATTTATTTAAATCATACGGGAATACAGCTGTTTCTTTACCTCGAGGAGGCTTTTCAAACGCATTACGGTCTGTACCACTAGCGACATAAGATTCTATAGGGTACATAGTATTCCAGGAACTTAAATAATCATCAGCCTTTTTGAGCGCATTAAAATCTTTTACCCATTGCGGTAGTTCCTGCATATAAAAGGTACTTGAAATAAAATTACCGGCGTCTCCACCTTCAAACCAGTAAGCAGCATCTGCCGCATGTCCGGCTGGTAAGATGGCACCTCTATCTTTAATAGATACTCCTATAACTTTAGCTTTTCCTTGAGTATGTAGCTCTAACTGGTCTGTAACAGTTGTAGTAAGCATTCTACGCGGAGACATTTTTCCATCATCATTTGAAGAGCCTACACTTTCATAATCATTATCGCTAGCATTGTAAATAACTTTGTTTTCAAACTTATCGTACCAATTGTTACCTATAATCCCATGATTCATAGGTGACGTCCCAGTATAAATAGACGCATGTCCTGGCGCGGTATAGGTAGGAACAAAGTTGTAGTGATTATTAGTTAATTGAAACCCATTCTCAATTAATCGATTAAAACCACCATTACCATACCTACTTTTAAATCGCGTTAAATAATCAAAACGCATTTGGTCTACAACGATTCCTACGACCAGTTTAGGTGATGCGTTTTTTGACGTTTCCTCAATATCAGTGGATTGATAAGAGGCTGTTTGGGAATTTCGCTTTCGCGAAAGCGTACCACAAGAAGCTAGCAATAGAAATACAAGTATTAGTAACAAGCTGTTTTTCATCAGTAAAAATTTGACGCAAAAGTAACTTAAGAAAAAAAGAACAAGTTTAAGAAAGCATTAAATTGTGTAGCAATTTTTTTATATACTTTTACACTCAATGAAATTTTTAAAACATATAGGTCGCTACATGATCATGCTCTTTGGAGTGTTTAGACGACCAACTAAAGCCATTGTGCTTAAAGAGCTTGTGCTAAAAGAGATAGACGACCTTATTATAGGTTCCCTAGGTATAACTGCGTTTATTTCTCTATTTATGGGTGCAGTTGTTGCGTTACAGACAGCGTTAAATCTAGATAATCCATTGATACCTAAATCTCTTATAGGTTTTGCAACGAGGCAATCGATTATTCTTGAATTTGCTCCCACTTTCATATCTGTAATTATGGCTGGTAAAGTAGGTTCGTACATTACTTCAAGTATAGGCTCTATGCGTGTTACAGAGCAAATAGACGCCTTAGAAGTTATGGGAATTAATCCATTAAACTATCTAGTTTTCCCTAAGATTATTGCATTACTTTTCTACCCATTTTTAATCGCGATAATTATGTTTGTAGGTATATTAGGTGGATATCTAGCAAGCGTATATGGTGGATTAACTAGTTATGAAGATTTTATAGTAGGACTTCAAGACACCTTCATTCCATGGCATGTGATGTATGCCTTTATTAAGACGATGGTCTTTGGGATATTACTAGCTACCATACCTAGTTATCACGGATATTATATGGAAGGTGGAGCACTAGAAGTAGGTAAGGCAAGTACCACTAGTTTTGTATGGACTTGTGTTGCTATTATTATCGCAAACTATATATTAACTCAATTACTGTTAAGCTAATGATACAGGTAAATAACTTAAGGAAAAGCTTTAATGGTGAAGAGATACTCAAAGGTATTACCGCCACGTTTGAGAAAGGTAAGACTAACATGATTATAGGTGCCAGTGGTTCTGGTAAATCTGTATTTTTAAAGAACATGTTAGGACTTTTTGTTCCTGATGATGGAGAAATCGTTTATGACGGAGTGGCTTTAAACGAGATGGAAATTGAAGAAAAAAGTAGACTGCGCACTGAAATGGGTATGCTATTTCAACACAGTGCATTATTTGATTCTTTGAACGTAGAAGAGAATATTATGTTTCCACTACGTATGTTTAATAGAATGAAGAAGAAAGAAAGACGTGAACGTGCAAACGAAATTCTCGAACGTGTCAATCTGGTTAACTTGAATAAAAAAATGCCTAGTGAAATATCTGGTGGGCAGCAAAAGCGTGTGGCGCTCGCACGTGCTATTGCAAACAACCCTAGATTTCTTTTTTGTGATGAACCTAACTCTGGTCTTGATCCAAAAACGGCCACAGTAATTGATAATCTTATTCAAGAAATCACACACGAGCGTAACATAACCACGGTTATAATATCACATGATATGAACTCGGTTATGGAAATAGGTGAATCTATCGTTTTCTTAAAAGACGGTAAACTTGCCTGGAAAGGCACCAATAAGGATATATTTAAAACCGATAATGAAGCGGTAACTGATTTTGTTTACAGCTCAAATCTTTTTCAAAAGGTGCGTATAGCACAAAATGAAGGTTTTTAAAGCCGTCACTATAGTTTAGATCCTATTTACCGCTTCCTTTAAACTGCTGGTCTTTACTTGCAAATAGCACATTAAAAGTTGTCAGACTGCCATAAATACGTGTAATGTACTGTTGTAGATCTATTTTAAGTTGATCATCTAGATCTTTAGAACTATTTATTTTTTGCTCCATTACTCTCAAGCGGTCTCGCAACATGACTATTTTATGCCAGAAGGTATTGATAGGGATTTCTTTTTCAGCTAGATTAGAGTCTGCTGGTCTTAGGATCATGGTTCCATTTTTATATTTCTCTGCGAGGGCAACGACTTGTGTCACATCACTAAAGCGTTCTAGAATTTCACGTAGAGATTTTTCCACATCATAGAAACTTACCGTATCTACATCATCATCACACGCTTCTATTACTTCAAAATCCTCATCAAGCGGTATCGTTTCTAGCCCGTCTTTTTGAAAAGTAACCCAATACATCTTTGCAGTGACATTAGTTACTACTCCAAACCCATAATCTGGATGATTTATTCTTGATCCTATTCCTAATATTTTCATATTCTTAATTAACGTTTATTGATCTCTTATATCTTTGCCTAAATTCATAAAATTCTATCACATTGAAAAAGATATTTCGTTTTTTATTAAAATTATTTTTGGGACTTCTGGGCTTTCTTTTGGCAGCCTTTTTAATCTTAAAACTTATTTATAACGATGACATTCCTCAAGGAACTTCAGGAAAACCAGCAGATGATTTGGCTTTCAAGATACTGGACGCCATCCATCATAAAGAATTTACTGAGGCGCAAGAAATTCACTGGACTTTTAGAGGTGTTAATCGCTATGAGTGGAAACTGCAACAAAACATGGTAGACGTTTTTTGGGACAACAATCGAGTATCGTATCAGACTCAATATCCTGAAATTAGCATTGCATTTAAAAATGGAGTACGTCTAGAAAGAGGAGAAGAACGAGATGAGCTAGTTGCCTATGCAGCTCAAAACTTTAATAATGATAGTTTTTGGGTAATAGCACCACATAAGATTATGGATACCGGAACTACCAGAGAGATAATTGAAGAAGATGGGAAGCAAAAACTTCTAGTTACTTACACTTCTGGCGGCTCCACTCCTGGTGATTCTTATTTATGGGAAGTAGATGAAAATTACCTACCTATCGCATTTAAAATGTGGGTGCAAATTATTCCATTAGACGGCATTGAGGCTAAATGGAGCGACTGGCAAATGACAGCTGGTGGGTTTCCGCTTTCGCGAAAGCGTGCTCTTCTAGGGCTTGAAATACCAGTTACAGACCTTGAAGTGATTCCCTAACTTGTTGTTTTATTCTTTTGGATCTTTGTAATTTCAATTGTTCTTCTTTAATCCTAGAGGCGTTGTATACATTAAAATAATCTGCTGAAAATTTATTGTAATAAAGGGTATAAAATAAACCTACCTTTAATATTAATGTATAGCTATGCGTGAGAGCTGTTTCTACATCTCCAAAATAATGAAATAAAAATGTAAAGAAGATACCTAGAGCAATGGCGCCTATTAAGCTAGATCTAGTATAAATACCTAATAGAATCATGGATGCAATAAAAAACTCTACTAAAGGGACAAGTGGCGTCAAATGAGCGAGAAATTCTAACTTACTATCGGCAGGTATATAAGACATTGATATTTCAATAAAACTTTCAAAATTAATTAGATTATTTGCAGTGGAGGCTCCCAGCTGGGAGAAAACTCTACTTATTATAGAGTAGCATGCTTCTTGTAGCCTATCTGCAATAGGCCGTAAATTTGAATAATTCTGTTCATATCATCGAATAATACGAAGGTGACCTATCGATTGTGAATTTTCTGGCATGAGCTGAAAGTATGTTGAGACGATCTCTGTCCTGATATGTAGCTAACGATGTTTCGCTAAAGGAGGCAGAAGGGAGGTGTTTGGGG
>MAAC01015759.1_pt1 | contig 21055 bp, 15 predicted proteins | sample 1115981 | NCBI WGS metagenome assembly MAAC01 (sample SAMN04961126, study PRJNA320927) | seawater metagenome | isolation source: sample BD02T64 sea water enriched with oil for 64 days | place: USA:Gulf of Mexico | collected 2013-07-27
GGGTTATTCCTTGGGCGACTAATAAGACGGGCAGTATACCCTCACAAAAAAGATCATTAAACAAAGACATACGGGGACGAAGATGGGACATTTTGTGGTATGATCCCGCGCTTGATTTAGCGGCTTGACCGTTGATGGGCATAAGAAGGATAAGCAGTAGTATGGGTGAGTTAGCCAAAGAAATCCTACCCGTTAATATCGAAGACGAATTACGTCAGTCCTATCTCGACTACGCCATGAGCGTTATTGTCGGGCGGGCACTGCCAGATGTCAGAGATGGCCTTAAGCCGGTACATCGTCGTGTGCTATTCGCGATGAGTGTGCTTAATAACGACTGGAATAAATCCTATAAAAAATCTGCACGTGTGGTCGGTGATGTGATTGGTAAATATCACCCCCACGGTGATTCCGCTGTGTATGACACCATCGTTCGAATGGCTCAGCCATTCTCTCTTCGCTACATGTTGGTGGATGGACAGGGTAACTTTGGTTCTGTGGACGGTGATTCCGCAGCCGCCATGCGTTACACCGAAATTCGGATGGCCAAGATTTCCCATTCATTATTGGCGGACCTGGATAAGGAAACCGTTGATTATGTGGAAAACTACGATGGCAATGAGCTGATTCCTGAGGTAATGCCTACTAGGGTGCCAAATCTTCTGGTTAATGGCTCTTCTGGTATTGCTGTGGGTATGGCGACCAATATTCCTCCTCACAACTTGAAAGAGGTGGTCAACGGCTGTCTAGCCCTGATTGAAAATGCCGATATCTCAATTGATGAGTTGATGGAATACATTCCTGGCCCAGATTTCCCTACTGCCGCCATTATTAATGGCAGAGCGGGAATTATTCAGGCCTATCGTACTGGGCGTGGACGCATCTATGTGCGAGCCAGAGCGACTGTGGAAGTGAATGAAAAGACCAGTCGTGAAACTATTATTATTACTGAGCTGCCTTATCAGCTGAATAAAGCTCGGTTGATTGAGCGCATCGCTGAGTTAGTGAAAGAAAAGAAAATTGAAGGCATCTCAGAGCTCCGTGATGAGTCGGATAAAGATGGCCTGCGCGTGGTTATTGAACTGAAAAGAGGTGAAGTGGGTGAAGTTATCCTTAACAACCTCTATGCCCAAACCCAACTGCAAAACGTATTTGGCATCAATGTTGTCGCGTTGGTGGATGGACAGCCGCGAACCCTTAATCTGAAAGAAATGCTGGAAGCCTTTGTTCGCCATCGCCGTGAGGTGGTGACACGTCGTACTGTTTATCTGCTCCGAAAGGCCCGTGAGCGAGGACATATTCTGGAAGGTTTGGCCGTTGCCATTGCCAATATTGATAAGATTATTGAGCTAATTAAATCGTCGCCTTCTCCTGCTGAAGCAAAAGAAAGTTTGATCGCGAGAGGTTGGGATGCCAGTAATGCAGCTCAACTTTTGGAGCGCGCGGGTAGTGATGCCAGCCGCCCTGAAGATTTGGAACCCGGTTTTGGTATGCGTGACGGGCAATACTATTTATCGCCGGTACAGGCACAGGCTATTCTCGAATTACGTTTACACCGCCTTACTGGTATGGAGCACGATAAGCTGCTTGCTGAATATCAGGAAAAGCTAGAGGAAATTATTGAATACCTGCGAATTCTCGGTGATGCCAATGTGCTGATGCAGCTGATTCGTGAAGAGCTACAAGCTGTAAGTGAAGAGTTTGGTGATGATCGACGCAGTGAAATTGTGGAATCACAACATGATCTGACGATTGAAGATTTGATTACCGAAGAAGATCGCGTAGTGACGATTTCTCACGGAGGTTATGCGAAAACGCAGCCGTTGAGTGATTACCAAGCTCAGCGTCGTGGTGGTATGGGTAAGTCTGCTACTGCCGTTAAGGATGAAGATTTTGTTGAGCATCTGCTGATTGCCAGTACCCACAGTACCATTCTCTGCTTTACCAACTTGGGTAAAGTGTACTGGTTAAAGGTCTATCAAATTCCTGTGGCTGGTCGCAATTCTCGCGGGAGACCGATGGTGAACTTGTTGCCGCTCGGTGAGGGTGAGCGCATTAGCAGTATTTTGCCTGTGGATGAGTACAGTGAAGACAAGTTTGTCATCATGGCGACCGCCAATGGCACGGTGAAGAAAACCTCCCTGGAGCAGTATTCCCGACCTCGTAGTGTTGGGCTGCGTGCGGTTGATTTGGTGGAAGGCGATTGCCTTGTAGGTAGTGCGATTACTGATGGCAATAGTGATGTCATGTTGTTTAGTAGCGAAGGCAAGGCTGTGCGATTTGCCGAGTCAGATGTTCGGGCTATGGGCCGTGTGTCGAAAGGGGTTCGCGGTATGCGACTGCCTGAGGGGCAAAAAGTACTCTCAATGGTCATTCCGGAAGCAGAAGGCCGTGTACTGACGGTATCCAATAATGGTTATGGCAAACGAACGGCGCTGACTGAATTCCCCACAAAAGGGCGTGGCGGTAAGGGCATGATTGCCATTCAGGCCAGTGAACGGAATGGCCCACTTGTTGGCGCCGTGCAACTGTTCGAAGGTGATGAAATCATGTTGATTTCTGATCAGGGAACAATGGTACGTACCCGCAGTGATGAAATCTCTCAGCTGGGCCGTAATACTCAGGGAGTTCGCGTGATTCGCCTAAAAGAGGGCGAGACCATGGTTGGATTAGCTCGTATTGAAGAACCGGAGCCAGTTGACATTGATTTAATTGATGGCGACTCAGGGAATAGCGATTCGGCTGATGGCGATGTGGTAGACGTTACGTCGGAAGACTGACAGGCAGAAATCATGGCAAATAATAAAAAACTGGGTCAGAAAATGTTGGGCCAGCTAAGAGATCAGATCGACGACATTGACCATCAGATCCTGACTTTGATTAGTGAGCGTGCTAAGTGTGCCCAGCAAGTGGCTGAGGTGAAGCAAGCTGATGGTGATGTCGTCTATTTCCGGCCTGAACGGGAAGCCCAAGTACTTCGTAGCATTATGGAGAAGAATCAGGGTCCACTGGATAATGAGGAGATGGCGCGGCTATTCCGTGAAATTATGTCAGCCTGTCTGGCATTAGAGCAGCCAGTTAAAGTGGCGTTCCTTGGGCCTGAAGGCACCTTTACGCAGGAAGCAGCCTTAAAGCACTTTGGGCATTCAGCCGTTACTGTCTCAATGAGCGCCATTGATGAAGTATTTCGAGAGGTGGATGCTGGTGCGGTAAATTATGGCGTCGTGCCTGTCGAAAACTCAACGGAAGGCGTGATCAATCACACGCTGGATACTTTCTTGGACTCCACGCTAAATATTTGTGGTGAAGTGGAGCTTCGCATCCACCATCACTTATTGGCGGGGCCGGCTACTGATAAGTCTCAGATTACTCGTGTGTATTCCCACGCTCAGTCTCTTGCTCAGTGCAGGAAATGGTTGGATGCTCATTACCCCAAGGCTGAGCGAGTCGCTGTAAGCAGTAATGCTGAAGCCGCCAGGCGTATAAAGAGTGAGTGGAATGCGGCAGCTATTGCAGGGGATATGGCTGCTGAGCTGTATGGTCTCGAAAAACTGTCAGAAAAAATAGAAGATCGGCCCGATAACTCCACTCGATTCTTAATTATTGGGCGGGAGAATGTGGCCCCTAGTGGCGATGATAAAACCTCGATTATTGTTGCGGCTCGAAATGAACCCGGTGCATTGCACAATCTTTTGGAGCCTTTTCATCGAGAGGGCGTAGATTTGACCCGAGTCGAAACCCGGCCTTCACGTACCGGTAAGTGGACCTATGTTTTCTTTGTCGATTTTGAGGGACACAGGGATGACCCTGGAGTGGCGGCAGTACTGGCTGAGGTCGGGCAAATTGTTGCTGAATTGAGAGTGCTCGGATCCTATCCGAAAGCTGTATTGTAACCCCCCAATGTTTGGCTACTATTTATGACCGTGGATTTCAAAAGTCTGGCGCTACCCGGTGTGCAACGCCTACAGCCCTACCAAGGTGGCAAGCCGGTTGAAGAGCTTGAACGAGAGCTAGGTATTTTCGGTGCCATTAAGTTGGCAAGTAACGAGAATCCATTAGGTCTCAGCTCTATGGCTAGAGCTGCGATTGAAGCATCATTAGTCGATGGTGCCAGATATCCCGACGGAAATGGCTTTTATCTGAAACAGAAACTGGCAGAGAAGCTCTCGATCAGTACTGACCAGCTAACGTTGGGCAATGGTTCGAATGATGTGCTCGAATTGATGGCTAGGGGATTCCTTGGTTCGGAGCACAATGCTATTTTTTCCGAGCATGCCTTTGTTATTTATCAGTTAGCCATCACTGCTCAGAATGCCGAAGCGGTTGTAGTGCCAGCCCTAAACTGGGGGCACGACTTGAATGCTATGGCGGCGGCGGTTGATGAAAATACACGGTTAATGTTTATTGCCAACCCAAACAACCCCACCGGTACCTGGGTGGCTCTTGACGCGATTGAATCGCTGATGAAACAGGTGCCAGAACATGTGTTAGTGGTGGTTGATGAGGCGTACTTTGAATATGTTGATATGCCTGAATATGGTTCGGCATTGAGCTTATTGAATCAATACCCAAATTTGGTGGTTACCCGAACATTTTCCAAGGCTTATGGTTTGGCTTCGTTGCGGGTGGGGTACGCTATTTCCCACCCCGATGTGGCAGATATTATTAACCGAGTGCGGCAGCCATTTAACATTAACAGCATGGCATTGGCTGCAGCCGTTGCCGTTTTGGATGATCAGGATTACTTGAATCGTAGTGTAGACATTAACCGTAGGGGTTATGAGCAGCTTGTCTCTGGATTTAACCAAATGAAGCTTGATTTTATACCCTCTGTGGGCAACTTTATTTCGGTACACATACCTGGTGATATCCAAGCACTGTATCAGGCATTGTTGCAATCTGGTGTGATCGTGCGGCCCATTGGTGTGTACGGTATGCCTGGTTATTTTCGCGTTTCTATTGGTTTGCCTGATGAGAATCAGCGGTTTTTAGATGTGCTTGAACAGTTGCTATTTGAACAAGAGGCCACCTGATGCCTGAAGGAATCAATCGTTTAGTCGTTATCGGTCTTGGTTTGATCGGTAGCAGTCTGGCCAAAGCTGCTCGGGATCGAGGCCTCTGTCAGGAGGTGATAGGTTGCTCCCGTAGCCCCGAGACTCTGGTTAAGGCCATGAAAGCGGGTGTCGTGGATCGGGTTGTAGATTCTATTGAAACTGTGGCTGGCGAATTGGACGACGGCGATCTTGTGGTCATCGGTGTGCCTACACTCACCGTTCCAGTGATTGTTCGCCAATTACAACCACTTCTATCTCAGGCTGTGACTATTACGGATGTTGCCAGTGTTAAGGGCAGCGTAGTGACGGCGCTTAAAGAAGTCTATGGCGAAATCCCCTCCCAGTTTGTTCCCGGGCACCCCATTGCCGGGTCTGAAAAAAGTGGTGTTGATGCGGTTAACTCCGAGCTATTTGATGATCATCGAGTGATTTTGACACCACTACCGGAAACGGGTGGTGATCACCTGCAGCGAGTAAAACGCCTTTGGTCAGGTGCTGGTGCTGTGGTGAGTGAAATGTCAGTGTCAGAGCATGATGAAGTGTTGGCTGCGACCAGTCATTTACCCCACATGCTGGCATATTCTCTGGTCGATACACTCTCCAATATGCGCGAAAATAGAGAGATTTTCCGTTACGCAGCGGGTGGCTTCAGAGACTTTACTCGTATCGCTGCCAGTGATCCGGTTATGTGGCACGATATTGTGATGGCTAATGATCAGGCAGTCCTGTCTGTCTTAGAGGATCTTACCGAGCACCTTGATCTTCTAAAGCAGGCCATAACAAGTGGCGATAGCGATTACTTGTTAGGTGTCTTTACGAGAGCGAGAGAAGCTCGAAATCATTTTTCTAAAATGCTTGAAAATAAGGCTTATCTAGAGCCCATGATACAAACTATTGATTATAGAGTAGCGCCAGGAGGCAGTGTTTCCGGTCAGATTCGCATCCCAGGGGATAAATCCATTTCTCACCGTTCTATTATGCTTGGCTCAATTGCTCAGGGTGTCACAGAGGTAACGGGTTTTCTGGAGGGCGAAGACAGTCTTGCCACTCTGCAGGCATTTCGGGATATGGGTGTAGTGATTGAAGGACCGAGTGATGGCCGTGTGGTGATACACGGAGTGGGTCTTAATGGGCTAAAAGCCCCAGTGGGCCCACTCTACTTGGGTAATTCGGGAACCTCCATGAGGCTGCTGTCAGGATTGCTGGCTGCTCAGTCCTTTGATGTGGAATTAACCGGCGATGAATCCTTGTCAAAACGCCCAATGGCGCGTGTGGCAGAACCATTGCGTCAAATGGGTGCAGTGATTGAGACGGAAGAGGGTGGTCGTCCACCGTTGCGTATTAAGGGTGGACAGTCTCTTAATGGCATTGATTATGAATTACCCATGGCCAGTGCGCAGGTGAAATCTTGTGTGTTGTTGGCCGGACTGTATGCTGATGGAACAACCCGGACTACCGAGCCCGCGCCAACCCGCGACCATACCGAAAGGATGCTCACCGGGTTTGGTTGCCAGGTCAATCGTAAGGGCGCTTTGGCTGAACTCAACGGCGGTGGAGAGCTTGCAGCCATGGCTATTGATGTCCCTGCTGATATATCCTCCGCAACCTTCTATATGGTGGCAGCAGCCATTGCTCCAGGATCAGATCTTCTTTTGCCTCACGTTGGTATAAATCCAACAAGATTTGGGGTGATCAATATTCTGCAAATGATGGGGGCTGATATTCAGCTCTCCAATCAGGCCGAGGTGGGTGGTGAGCCGGTGGCAGATATTCGGGTGCGTTATGCACCTCTTCACGGTATTGAAATACCTGAAGATCAAGTGCCGTTGGCGATTGATGAGTTTCCTGCACTATTTGTGGCGGCTGCTTGTGCCGAGGGACAGACTATTCTCACCGGCGCGGAAGAGTTGAGAGTGAAGGAAAGTGATCGTATTCAGGCTATGGCGGATGGGTTGAAAATACTGGGTGTGGATGCAACGCCAACGACAGATGGAATTATTATTAACGGCGGGGCTATCGGTGGGGGGGAGGTGGACAGTGTTGATGATCACCGAATTGCCATGTCATTTGCTGTGGCAGCACTTAGAGCTAAGGACGATATTCTGATTAGAAATTGTAATAATGTGGTGACATCATTTCCGGGTTTTGTGGCTTTGGCCAATCAGGCAGGGTTGAAGATAACCGAGGAAGTACGATGACTGAAAAGCAAATCCCCATCATTACTATTGATGGTCCCAGTGGTTCAGGTAAGGGCACGATTTGTCAGTTATTGGCGACCAAGTTGGGGTTTCATTATCTTGATAGTGGTGCACTGTATCGCTTGCTGGCCCTTGCGGCCAAGCGACATAGGGTGGCATTGGACAATATTGAGTCTCTGGCGGTTTTGGCGGGTCATATGGACATTTCATTTAATATGAATAAAGACGGCACGCCGTCAAAGGTGTTGTTGGAAGGGGAGGATGTTTCGTTGCTAATCCGTAATGAGAGTGTGGGTTCTGATGCTTCTTTGGTAGCAGGGTACCCAGAGGTTCGGGCGGCGTTATTACAACGTCAAAGAGCTTTTGCAGTAGCACCGGGTTTGGTGGCCGATGGTCGAGATATGGGGACCGTCGTCTTTCCTGATGCAGATGCCAAAATTTTTCTCACCGCCAGCCCGGAGGAGCGCGCTGAAAGGCGCTATAAGCAGTTGATAGATAAAGGGGAAAGTGTTAGCCTTGCCGCCCTCGTTGAACAGGTCCAAAAACGGGATGAGCGGGATATGAACCGCACAGTCTCTCCTTTGGTTCCAGCTGATAACGCTGTGGTCTTGGATAGCTCCCAGATGACCATTGACGAGGTATTGCACTCAGGGCTCGAAATTGCCATCAGAAATGGTATTCAGCCACAGCAATAAACTGGGTTACGCGGTGTCGAGCCAGAAATGCACTGCGTTAGCCTGAAATTAATAGCCCGCATAGCTGGTAATGCGGTTTAAGAGTCAATAGTTTAAGAAACTACATCAAGAAGTAATGGCTTATAAGCTAATGCTTAATAGATTATTGACTCACACGCCTACAGGTACACCTCCATGAGCGAAAGCTTTGCAGAACTATTTGAAGAAAGTCTAAAAACCGTCGAAATGGTCAATGGCGCTATCATAACTGGTGTTGTGATGGACATTGATAAAGACTGGGTAACTGTACACGCCGGTTTAAAATCCGAAGGTGTCATTGCCAAGAGTGAATTTTTCGATGATAACGGTGAATTAAGCCTCGAGATTGGTGACGAAGTTCAAGTTGCCCTAGAAGCGGTAGAAGATGGCTTTGGTGCCACTCGCCTTTCCCGTGAAAAAGCCCGCCGTGCTGAATCTTGGATTGAGCTTGAAGCGGCCCACACTGCTGAAGAAGTGGTTATTGGTATTATCAGTGGCAAAGTCAAAGGTGGCTTTACTGTTGATGTGAATGGCCTGCGCGCCTTCCTTCCAGGGTCCTTGGTAGATGTACGCCCGATTCGCGACACTGCCCACTTGGAAAACAAGCCGCTTGAATTCAAAGTAATCAAGCTGGATCAAAAACGTAATAACGTGGTGGTATCCCGCCGTGCAGTGATGGAGCAAGTCAACACCGAAGAGCGTGATGAGCTGCTGGCCAAGCTGGAAGAGGGTATTACTCTTAAAGGTATCGTTAAAAATCTTACTGACTACGGTGCATTTGTTGATTTGGGCGGTATTGATGGCTTGTTGCACATCACTGACATGTCCTGGAAACGAATTAAGCACCCAAGTGAAATCGTGAATGTTGGCGATGAGATTGATGTCAAAGTATTGAAGTTCGATCGCGAGCGTAGCCGTGTATCACTTGGCATGAAACAAATGGGTGAAGACCCTTGGGCAGATATTTCAGGTCGTTATCCTGAAGGTGCTCGCGTCAAGGCTACTGTTACCAACCTGACAGACTATGGTTGTTTTGCGGAGCTGGAAGACGGTGTTGAAGGCCTGGTTCATGTATCTGAAATGGATTGGACCAACAAGAATATTCATCCTTCCAAAGTTGTTCAGTTGGGCGACGAAGTAGAAGTGATGATTTTGGATATTGACGAAGAGCGTCGTCGTATCTCCTTGGGGATCAAACAGTGCTTCATGAACCCATGGGATGAGTTTGGTACCAAGCATGCCAAGGGTGAGAAAATCACTGGCAACATCAAATCCATTACCGATTTCGGTATCTTTATTGGCCTTAACGGTGGTATCGACGGACTGGTTCACCTCTCCGATATTTCCTGGAATGAGACTGGCGAAGAAGCCATTCATAACTTCAAGAAAGGTGATGAGGTTGAGACTGTCATCCTGTCTATCGACCCAGAAAGAGAGCGTATCTCCTTGGGTATGAAGCAACTGTCTGACGATCCTTTCTCAAACTACACAGCTGAAAATGACAAGGGTACGATTGTCACCGGTGTTGTTAAAGAAGTGGATGCCAAAGCAGCTGTTATTACTTTGAGTGGTGAAGTGGAAGGGCTGTTAAAAGCGTCTGAAATTTCACGCGAGAAAGTTGCAGATGCCAGTAACGAAATGAAAGTTGGCGATGAAGTTGAGGCTAAAATTATCAATGTGGATCGCAAGAACCGCACGATCAGCCTTTCCATCAAAGCTAAGGACGTTGCCGAAGAGAAAGCTGCGATTAAAGAGCACCGTAAGTCAGAGGTAGATAGTATTGCCCCGACAACAATTGGTGATCTGATCAAAGCTCAGATGGACACGAAAGAGAAGTAGTGCTTAGATTAGGGGTGATGGAAACATCACCCCTTTCTATTTAATAGTCAGACACTTATGACAAAATCAGAATTAATAGACCATATCGTTACCCAGCAGGATCAACTTCCTCCAAAGGATGTAGAGCTTTCTGTGAAAATGATTCTTGAGCGAATGACCCAGTCTCTAGTTAACAATGATCGTATCGAGATTAGAGGTTTTGGTAGTTTTTGTCTTCACTACCGTGCGCCGCGTGTAGGGCGTAACCCAAAAACAGGTGATTCAGTAGAGCTGTCAGGTAAATCTGTTCCCTATTTCAAGCCGGGAAAGGAACTCCGAGAAAGGGTGAATAGCAGCCTTAGTAATGGCTGAGACTCTCGGGCGATATTAGTGGCCTCGATAAATCGCGGCTAATGGTTATGAGTTTGGTTACAATAAACGGCAAGGCATTTGGCTTGCCGTTTTTTTGTGTGAGGACTTTTTATGATGTTGTTAAAAAAGCTCTGGTGGCTGCTGGTTGCAATTGCTGCTGTCTGGTTGGGTATTTGGGTTGTATTTGATAATCCTGAGCCTGTAGCTTTTCATCTATTTGGTTTTGATTTGGGGCTTCTCCCGGGTGGTCTTTTATTATTGGCTACGTTTTCGATCGGTTGTATTGCTGGGCTGATTTTCAGTTTTCCAGCACTTGCCAAGTTAAGGCATCGTGTCAATGTGTTGAATAAGCAGTTGATAAAATTGAAAGTATCCGATGTTGATAAGCAGGGTTCTGCAAAGCTGGATTAGCAATGTTAAATCATGCCTGAATTTCTTTATTTTCTTCTTGCACTACTACTCATGCTTGCATGGGTTGCAGGGCGGGCCAATGGTTTGCGGCAGCCAAGAAAAGAATCGACGGGTGAGCTGGCCAAACATTATTTTCAAGGGATAAATTTCCTACTCAATGAGCAACCTGATCAGTCCATAGATACCTTCATACGTTCAGTAGACGTTACGCCTCATACATTGGAAACACACCTGGCGTTGGGTAACCTGATGCGCCAGCGTGGAGAGGTGGATAGAGCGATTCGGGTTCATCAGAATTTGCTTTCCCGCTCCAGCCTCAATCAGCAGCAACTCAATCAAGCTCACCTTGAGCTGGGTCGTGATTTCCTCAAGGCAGGGTTGCTGGACAGGGCTGAGCGATTATTTCTTGACCTGGTGGAAGATACTTCCGGTAATTTCAGAGAAGAGTCTCTGCGCCACCTGGTACAGATTTATCGGGATGAGCAAGAGTGGAGAAAAGCCATTCGTGCTGCAGGGATGATGCAGAAAACCTTGTTTGGTCGAGCCAATAACAACATGGACATTGAGCAGGCTCATTTTTGTTGTGAACTCGCAAAGCTGAGCATGGGTAAGGGCGATCTTCTCGACGCTAGGGGTCATCTTAAAGCAGCCTTGAAATTTAATAAAAATTCAGCCAGGGCGAATATTCTGTGGGGAGACCTAGAAATGAGTGCGCTTAATTTTCAGGCGGCACTCAAACATTACCGTATGGTTCCTCAACAGCAGGCAGATTGTCTTCCCGAAATACTGGAGAGAGTCAGACAGTGCCATGACAACCTGAATGATCAGGATGGGCTGTTTAAGCAGTTGAAAGTCTGGTTGAAAGAGTACCCAGGAACCAGTGTTTTACAGTCACTGGTGGACGTTATCCGAAAAAAGAATGGTGAGAATGAGGCTGCCCTTTTTTTGGGCGAGTCTTTGACAATAAATCCTTCTATCAAGGGGTTGAATACTCTGCTTGATATCCAGATTAGTAACAGCCAAGGTACGGTGCGAGATAATCTGTCATTGTTGCAGAATGTCTTGGAGGAACTGGCCAGTCGACAGCCCAATTACCGATGCCAGCAATGTGGATTCAAGGGGGCTCGTTTACACTGGTTATGTCCACAATGCCAGCGTTGGGAAACCGTTAAACCTATTCGAGGGCTAGAAGGTGAGTAACGATAACTCTCATCACCGGCCTTTAGCAAAACTGATAAAGAGAACACTCGATGAACGATAGACATTCCAACATTATTGTAGCGCTGGACTACAACAATGTATCAGAGGCGAACCACTTCGTAGATTCAGTTTCACCTGAACTCTGTAAGCTAAAAGTGGGTAAGGAGCTGTTTACCCTGGCTGGACCTCAATTTGTTACGGGGTTGGTAGGTAGGGGGTACGATGTTTTTCTTGATCTGAAATTTCACGATATTCCTAATACTGTCTCAAAGGCGGTGAAAGTAGCGGCGGACTTGGGTGTCTGGATGACGGATGTGCATGCATCAGGTGGTCGCCGAATGATGGAAGATGCTCGTAATGTTCTAGAGCAGAATACCAGTGATATGTTGTTGATTGCCGTGACGGTTCTTACCAGCTTTGCCAAGGAAGACCTTGTTGAAGTCGGTATCGATTGTACCCCCGAAGAGCAGGTTCATCGATTGGCTGCCTTGGCTCAATCTTCTGGAATGGACGGTGTTGTGTCCTCGGCAATGGAGGCATCGGGACTTCGTCAGGCTCTAGGAGATGATTTTGCTTTGGTCACGCCAGGTATTCGTCCCGCTTCTGCTGCAGGGGATGATCAGCGTCGTGTGGTGACACCAGCACAGGCTATGGCTAATGGCAGTAGCTACTTGGTGATTGGTCGTCCTATTACTCAGTCTGAGAATCCAGTTGAAACACTACTTGATATCAATCGAGAAATTTCGCAAGATTAGTCACAGCGGCACAGGGTGTGCCGTGTATTAAAGAAATGGAGTGCCTTTAGGCACAAGGAGTTCGATATGCAACAGGTAAAATTCTTTACCAAAGTCCTTTTACTTTCTCTTGTTTCTATACTGCCAGTTTGGCAGGCAACTGCTTTTGCGGAAGCTGCTGATACATCAGCTACCCTTCAGCAAATGGCTACCGTCAACATTAATACCGCCAGTGCAGAGGCTCTTTCCAATACGTTGAATGGTGTTGGCATGACACGCGCTGACGCTGTTGTGGCTTATCGGGAGGCTAATGGTGAGTTCACATCGATAGATCAGTTGTTGAGTGTGAAGGGGATAGGTGAAAAAACATTAGAGAAGAACCGGGATCGAATCGTGTTGGAGTAATTTACCTTCTGATCCATTGAAAAGGTCAGCCATCTGGTTGGCCTTTTTTTTGTTTCAGCATAACCAGTGCCGGATCACCAATAGCTGTTCACGCCGCCTAAGAACACCGGGGCAGAAAGCTTCAATCTAGCCAACCATCTCTTGCCCTCGAATCCCGGTCTATTCGCTTGATTACTCAGCTCGAATACAGGCATACTTTTACGTAGAGAGAATCATCTCTAAGTCCCCCCGGCAAGCCACATCATAAATTCCGAGTGATACGAGTAAATAGGATGGCAAAACTTATCCAAAAACCTCTATTTCTTATAAAGAAATTAATAAAGAAATTAATAAAGAGGATATTGTTAACGCTTCGAATAGCGGAGCGGTTTCATCGGCAATTTCCCATTCTTAGCCCTCTTCTTTTAATGAATGCGAGAGATATAGGAGATCATGAAAAAGCCATTCAAGTCGCACAAGAAATATTGGCCAAACAGCCTGACTCTAAACAAGCCCTGAAAATATTGACTCAGTCTCTAGAGAAAACCGGTCGATCAGCGCAAGCGCTGACAGTACTGGAAAGCTATTACGAAGGACATCAACGAACAGCTACCGTTTGTTTGGACGCTCTTAGAATCGCAGGGCGTTGTGGGGATTATCAACGCTTTGCTATCTGGTCGCAGCGAACGCTGGAACTGGACCCAAACTGCGGTATAGCTGTAGTAGCGCTAGGACGAGACTGCCGTCATCACAAAAATGTGGATCGCTTACATGAAGTTCTTCGAGATTTCGTGCCAAGCATGTCGATCGGGTTACAGACTGCCTTTAAAATTCTATTCCTGATGTTGGGTATTGGCGACCACATAGCCGCACGTAGCTTATTGAACGTTGCGCGAATGAATCACCCCAACGATTTTAGGCTGCTGGCCTCACAGATCACCTGTGAAATATCTGACGGCAGATTGGATGAGGCGGTTGCCCTGGGCCGTGAAATGCTATCCAGCGAAGATGACACGCGACGCGCCTACTTTTTCTATCAGAATCTGGTATCGATGATTGAGGAGAGTGACCGTGGCAAGACTAGATATGGCCAAGATCAAGTAGTATTCAGGGCGCGCATAGAAGAGCTACTAACGCCACCACCATCACAGGATTATACCGAGTGGCTTCGAATAAACAGAGAGAATGTCTTTGCAATCCGAGGTACCCGAAGATCTTTAGATTTAATGCGTGATCAGCCCGTTCAGGTATCCTACGTTTGCCCAATTCATCGGCCTGAAGACGTTCAGAACGCAATTGCTCAGATCTCTCAGCAGAGCTGGAAAAATGCCGAAGCCGTATTTGCAATAAATGGCGGAAAAATTTCTGCCGAACTAATTGAAGCGTCGTGGCAGTCAGACTTGCCATTGAAAATAGTCGATTGCAATGGCATGGACAGGGTGGGGCCCGTACTGAACCGTGCGATACGTCATAGCTCGGGTGACATTATTATTAGAATCGACGCTGATAACATGTACATGCCTGACTATGCCGCCGATGCGGTACTCGCCATTGAACATTACCAGGCTGATATTGTGGGCCAAAGAAGTGGCTTCAGGTTTTTCAAGGACGACAATTTGATCGTGGCTGATCTGTCACGCATAGGTTTCACGAAGGCGAAACTGGGAGATGCGATGGGGGGGGGCACCTTGTGTTTCAAGAGAGAGTTGCTTGAAGACGTCGTGTTTAGCGCCGAACTGTATCAGGGTGAAGACACAAATTTCGTCAGGCAAAGTATTTATGAAGGGTTTAGCGTTCACTTTGCTGGACCATTTAACTATCTTTCAGTGCGATCAGACGACGCGAGTAAGCACACTTGGAGCGTGAGCAAAGCAGAACTAATTCTTCTAGATCGATCACAAATTCTGGGTTCAATAGCGGAAATTAAAAAAGACATCACGTTTCCCATCGAATCCCAGGGATAGCCGCGTACGAAACTATCTACACGTTGCTTACCTGGCAGGAGAGCCTTCAGTTTCGTAGGTTTCCATGATCATTTGAATGTGTATTGGCGGGCCATCCAGTCTCTCAAGCGGGCAGTGTTTCCCGTTTCCATGTTATCGGTGAATTCGCAATTCATTGCGCCGAAAACTGTGGAAATCAGGATTCTGGGGGGCGCCAGGGTTTTCTCCGACTGGTACGCAGCTTCTGTTGTGCCTCGGTGTGTAGTGCATATATCAATGACGACCACATCACCGGCCGTGGCCGATATAGCCTGCACTTCCCTGGGATCTTCCGGGATAGCCTGATCGTCGTTATCCAGACTGATGTCCTGCTTGTGAGAACCCGGAATTATTTTCAGTGAATTGGAATCCTGAAGATAAACGATTGCCTTAAACATCTTGCCGTGAAAGGTGGCGCAAGGCGTCTTATCGCTCATAAACGTCCGATACTGGCCTCGCAGCAAGTCTTTATGCCACTGCTGGGAGCGGTTCAATGTAATGTCACTCAAGCCAATGGTACGAACGCCTACGCCGCATACCATTTCCATATGAGATTGGATCACCGGGTCGGTCGTCATCATTAAGTGTAATGACTCCAATCGCGGATAACGATGAAAGCCTGCCAAATGCCTCGAGGATGTGGAGGGCCGGGTGTTTTTCATCAAGTCAATATTTTGCAGCACCTGGTTGCGTGCCCTTTCGATGTCAGACGTCGAAAAAACGCTAGGGATGATCGCAACTCCAGTCTTCTCGATCTCTCCTGAGAACTTCTGATATTGTTTTTCGAGGGATTCTAATGATGTGTTAGTAACTTGCACCGGTCTAGTCTCCATTTGTAAAAACCACTTGCAATGATTGTAAGTATAAGGTGGGTTAACAGTCTAAATCCGTGGTTCGTGAGTTACTTTAAAACTCTCTGAGACACCTATGAAGGCTATCGTACCCGCTGGTTTGGGCGTAGTCTAGGCGATTATCAGGGCGTTAAGTGTGGCACCTAAATAGTTACCCATGCTCAGTTTTCACCAGAAAAACGGAATGGTTGTTTATATGGCTGAAGAAGATGATCGGGTTGGTGGGTACTTTGAGGAGGGGGTTAAAAATCTTGTCTACTTTAAAGCTTTTTTGCGGGCTGAGAACAAGTTGCTTACTAAAGCAATTGATAAGGCAACAGATGCTTCAACTGAGGTTTCAGGAGATATTGTAGAGGCTTTGGGTCGTACTAGCAAAGCATCAGGAAAAACCGCTAATACAGCAAATATCTTATCTTTTGTTTTAGTTTCTCTAAAACGTTGCCCAGCCCCTTTTTTGAGGCAACAAAAAAAGGGGCTGCATTACTGCAACCCCTTTCTGTATTTGGCTCCGCCTGCTGGGCTCGAACCAGCGACCCAATGATTAACAGTCATTTGCTCTACCAGCTGAGCTAAGGCGGATCGGTCAAGAGGCGCGTATCTTATATATCGGTATGGGGGTAGTCAACCCCTGATGAGCTTACAGTTTCGGATAGATTTCTACAGTATAATGTGTGGTTTTTTACGCATTAAGCTTGGGTCAAAATACTGTGTCGAAACCCTTTAGAGTTACAAGTTCTTATCAGCCAGCAGGTGATCAGCCCGCAGCGATTGAGCAGCTGGTTGATGGGCTTGAGATGGGGCTGGCGGCACAGACACTACTGGGTGTCACCGGCTCAGGAAAGACCTTCACTATTGCTAATGTGATTGATCGGGTGCAACGTCCTACTATTGTGATGGCCCATAACAAAACTCTGGCAGCTCAGCTCTACGGTGAGCTTCGTGAGTTTTTCCCTGATAATGCAGTAGAGTATTTTGTTTCCTACTACGATTATTATCAGCCGGAGGCCTACGTGCCATCCTCAGGCACCTTCATAGAGAAAGATGCCTCCATTAATCAGCATATCGAACAAATGAGGTTGTCTGCGACCAAGGCGTTGCTGGAGCGCAAGGATGTGATTGTGGTGGCGACAGTCTCATCTATTTATGGTCTGGGTGATCCAGAGTCTTATCTTAAAATGCTACTTCATGTGGTTCGCGGCGATAAAGTGGATCAACGTGGAATATTGCGACGTTTGGCGGAGCTGCAATACACACGTAATGATGCAGTATTTCAGCGCGCCACATACCGGGTGCGTGGTGATGTCATTGATATTTATCCAGCGGATTCTGATCGTGAGGCCGTGCGGCTAGAATTGTTTGATGATGAAGTAGAAAGTATTTCCTTGTTTGATCCGCTCACCGGGGAAGTGATCAAGCGTGTTCCTCGTATTACTGTTTACCCCAAGTCTCACTATGTCACCCCACGTCAGATGATCCTTGATGCGATTGAGCACATAAAGAGCGAGTTGGGCGAGCGGTTGGACCAGCTTCGTTCAGTCCACAAGCTGGTTGAGGAGCAGCGGCTTAGTGAGCGAACCCGTTATGATTTAGAAATGATGCGGGAGTTAGGGTATTGCACCGGTATTGAAAACTATTCCCGTTATCTGTCGGGTCGTGACCCCGGTATGCCACCACCAACGCTGTTTGATTACCTGCCCGACGATGCCTTTTTGGTTATCGATGAGTCCCATGTCACCGTACCTCAGATTGGTGGTATGTATAAGGGCGACCGCTCTCGCAAGGAAACCTTAGTGGAATATGGGTTCAGGCTTCCGTCAGCATTAGATAATCGACCACTTCGTTTTGATGAGTGGGAGAAGCTTGCACCCCAGATGATTTTTGTTTCCGCCACACCCGGTAAGTACGAGCCAGAAAAAGCTGGGCAGGTGGTGGAGCAGGTCGTTCGCCCCACAGGTTTGATAGAACCGGTGCTTGAAGTAAGGCCGGCATCCTCACAAGTCGATGATGTGTTGTCTGAGATTAACGATTGTGTGTCCAAGCAGCAGCGGATCTTGATTACCGTTCTTACGAAACGAATGGCCGAAGATTTTACCGATTATCTTGGTGAGCATGGCGTTCGTGTTAGGTATCTGCACTCGGATATCGATACGGTGGAACGCGTGGAGATTATTCGTGATCTTCGTCTGGGTGAGTTCGATGTTCTGGTGGGAATCAATCTGCTGAGGGAAGGGCTGGATATGCCCGAAGTGGCGTTGGTGGCGGTGTTTGATGCTGACAAAGAGGGATTCCTTCGGTCAGAACAAGCATTGATTCAGACGATCGGTCGTGCGGCGAGAAACATAGAGGGTAGGGCGATTCTCTATGCAGATAAAGTGACCGGTTCGATGCAGAGGGCTATGGATGAAACCGAGCGCCGTCGGGTAACACAGCTTGCCTACAATAAAGAGCACGGCATTGTGCCAAAAGGTATTAAAAAATCCGTTGCAGATATTATGGAAGGTGCAGCGGCAATACCCGGCAAAGGGTCTCGCAAAGTGGCTGAGTCGAAGGGTAAATACCAAGTAGATACTGATGCACTGCATACTGAGTCTGACATCTGGAAACAAATTACTCTGTTGGAAGAGAAGATGTTTGAGAGTGCTAAAAACCTTGAGTTTGAAGAGGCGGCAAACTTGAGAGATGAGGTGGCGCATTTAAAGAGGATGGTGGATGGTGTTGCCTAGACTTTGTGATGAACGCATCATCGGGCTAGAATTAAACAAGGTGCCTCATTAAGTTGTGGTAAAGACCTTGTGTAGTTGCTTCTGTGTGCGCTGCACAGTGTTGTGGTATGTGATAAGGGACTCCTACATACGATGTACCGTTTATAAACATTATAAATATAGTTAAACGGAAAATTTTATGTCGCCTGATTTTACTGCCAGTATGTTGAGAGTTTACTCCCGTCATCGCATAAAACTATTTCTCTTGTTAGCTGTTCTCTTTTTGTCGTCTGAATCGTTTGCCATCAATGGCAATAAGGTTGAGCTTGCCGATGAAGAAAAAGCTTGGCTTGAGGAGCATCCAACGCTCGTTGTTGCCAATTTCTCCAGTTGGCCCCCTTTTGATTATTATGAGAATGGAGAGCCTCGGGGTTATACCGTTGAGCTCATTCGTTTGCTAGGAAGCAAAGTGGGTTTTGGGGTTGATTTTGTGACTGGGGCTGACTGGTTAGAATTAATGGAGAAGTTTAAGGCGGGCCAAATAGATGTTATGCCTTCCATCTATTTGACTGAAGAGCGGCAGGCATTTGCTGCATTTACTAAAAGTTACTTTAGTCCACCTATGGTGATTGTCACCCATGAGAATAACGCTGAAATAGGCAGTTTGTCGGAGCTTTCTGGTAAGCGTGTTGCCAGTATCGTTGGTTATGCGAACACCCTGACGCTACAGGAAGACTTTCCAGATATAGAGGTAGTACAGGTTGCTGATGCCTATGAGGGGCTTAGGGCCGTTTCTCTTGGAAATGTAGATGCCTTTGTAGAGGGGATAGGCATCGTTTCCTACACTCTGGATAAACACTCCATTGATGGTGTCAAGATAGCAGGTGATGCAGTTTTTGGAGACCTCCTAAATACCAGTCAGCGTATGGCTGTGGCGAAAGGCAACGTGCCCCTCCGGAATATTCTTAATAAGGCTCTATCCTCCCTCAGTGGGGCAGAAAAATTTAAATTACACCAACGCTGGTTAAGTATGACATCAGGTGGTGGGGTTAAAACAAGCCAGGAAAAGATCAAGCTGACTGATTCGGAGCAACGGTGGCTGGATGAACACCCCGTGATTAGGTTGGCACCACATACTGCCTGGGCTCCAGTTGAGTGGGTCGATGAAGAAGGGCGATATTCCGGGTTAGCTTCAAGTTATATAGCGTTAATTGAAAAAAAGCTGGGCGTTCATTTTGAAGTAGAAAAGAATAAAAACTGGACAGAAGCTGTTCAGGCGGTGAAGGACCATGAGCTAGATGTTTTCCCAAGTATTACCCGAACTCTTGCTCGAGAGAAATATGCTAATTTCACACAGCCCTACCTTTCCTTCCCTACGGTAATCGTTACTTTGGACTCTGTTGAATTTGTGAATGGTGCCGAAGATTTAATGGGGCAGAAAGTGGCTGTTGTTAATGGATATGAATCCCATGAGTATCTATTGCAGAATCATCCAAGCCTAGATATCTACCCACAGAATACGGTAGCAGATGCTTTGGTCGCTGTTTCCAAGGGAGAATACGATGCTTTTGTCGGTAATATTGCCACGGCGAGTTACACCATAAGACAGAAAGGTCTGACCAATATCAAGATTGCTGGAGAGGTTGTTAACCGCTTCGATCTTAGTGTGGGGGTTCGTGATGACTGGCCCGAACTGGTGGGTATCTTACAGAAAGCTATTGACTCAATTGATGGTAAGCAGCACACCGAAATTCACGATAAATGGATAGGGATTCGGTACGAACATGTCGTGGGCTACACACTTATATGGCAGATTTTGGTGGTGGTTCTAATTATTATCAGTTTGATGTACTACATAAATCGTAAGCTGAAGAGAGAAGTTGATCAGCGAAAAAAAGTAGAGCTCGAATTGTTAAAGACAAATAAGATCTTGGAAGAGGCAAAGGAGATGGCAGAAGATGCTAATCGAGCCAAATCTCAGTTCCTGTCGAGTATGAGTCATGAGTTGCGCACCCCACTAAATGCCGTGATTGGTTTTGCTGAAATTTTAGAAATAGATTCTGATGCACTGAGTGACCTTCATAGGGAGTCAGTTGGACACATCTATGATGCCGGCACTCATTTATTACAATTGATCAATGAGGTACTTGATCTTGCCAGTATTGATGCTGGGAAAATGAAGCTTTCTATTACTGCAGTGAAGCTAGAGGCATCCTTTGACGAGTGCCGGGCTATAGCCACACAACTCGCCACAAACAAAGGTATCAGTATCAAGTTTGGTAGTGCAGAAAATATTATTGTTAAAGCAGACGCGGTGCGATTCAGGCAAGCCTTGCTGAACTTCATATCAAACGCTATTAAATATAACCGCAAGGGTGGAGAGGTCTGGATAAGCTGCTGTGAGCTTGACGAAAACCGAGTTCGGATTAATGTCAAAGATTCTGGGTGTGGCCTAACATCAGAGCAGGCTGCTCGCCTGTTTCAGCCATTTGAGCGGCTTGGCAGGGAGGCTGGTGATGTTCAGGGATCCGGTGTCGGCTTGGTAATCACAAAAAAATTGATAGAGTCTATGGGTGGCTCGGTAGGGGTGGTCAGTCAGCCAGGGGCGGGGAGTATTTTCTGGCTAGAGCTTGAGTGTG
>MAAC01011354.1_pt1 | contig 21034 bp, 23 predicted proteins | sample 1115981 | NCBI WGS metagenome assembly MAAC01 (sample SAMN04961126, study PRJNA320927) | seawater metagenome | isolation source: sample BD02T64 sea water enriched with oil for 64 days | place: USA:Gulf of Mexico | collected 2013-07-27
GTACTTGCTTACTGCTTCCTTTGTCTGTTCATCAGACAAAACGGGATTCAAAATGAAAACAGTCTCGTAGTTTCTCATGATAATTAAACAATTATTGTTTTTAAGGACTGCAAATGTAGTAAATTATTACTAATTAACAGGGCCTTGCATAAAAAAAGAGCCCAAACTGGGCTCCCAATATTCTTCGTAGAAGGAATGACTTATTTAGTCAAACGATTCTTATAACGATTCTTGAATTTATCAATACGTCCAGCCGTATCAATTAATTTCATTTTTCCAGTGTAGAAAGGATGAGAAGCACTAGTAATCTCTAGTTTTACTAATGGATACTCCACACCATCAATCTCGATAGTTTCTCTGGTTTCTACACAAGATTTAGTGATAAACGTAGTATCGTTTGACATATCTTTCATGCAAACGAAACGATAATTTTCTGGGTGTATACCTGCTTTCATCTTGTTACTGATTTATTTTGAGTGCGCAAATGTATATATTTTTCTTTCAAACTCAAACTTTAAGCTGAAGAAAAATAAATATTTTTTGATCACTGTTATTCTGACTTAATTTCTGTGCAAATATAAATATAAAATGGAAGTTTCCACTAACTAATTTAAGATATCCTGAAATTATTCTAATGATTTCTCCTTCCCCATCTTCTACAAGCCTCACAAGCTCTTGTGAAATCATAAATAAGGTTGTTTTCTAAAACAATTACCTACCAATGCTTAATATATTGTAGAACAATCATAGATAACCATGGCTTTAAGAATGACACTTAGAATAGTAGAAAATCGACAGTAGAAAGCCCAATTGATACGAATAATTAATTTGTCTTAATTAGAATTGCTAAATTAGACCACTACAGTGCATAGTGTCTATTACATGGTGTAATTGTTCTTAAATTGGTGATACTCTATTTTGTATTTATTTAATTGAACAAGACTTTATAACTTTAGAAACATCTAAAATAGCATTTGAGTACTACCTAGTTTAAAGCAATAAATTTGGCTCTGACCATAAATTTGGCTTTTAAAATGAATAGAGTATAAAACATCACAAATACTGGAAAATTTCCAATTTTCTAGCTATACAAATCTTATAAATTACTGTTATTCTTAATTTATATAAAGATTTATAAGAATAGTATTTCTTATCAGAACTAATGGACGTACATTTAAATTTAGAAAAACTAAAACAAACAATTAAAAGAAAATATCATGGGAAAAGGTAAAGACGCAAAGAAGAGCGTGAAAAAGGAAGCCGCTAAAACTCCAAAAGAAAAAAAGGCAGAAAAGAGACTAAAGAAACCTAAATATGATTAATAGTTTTCTAAAAAACTTAAAATAATATGATGCATGAAGTCGTGGTCTCCTAACATCAGCCACGACTTCATACACCATACGTTAGCACCAAAAACTTGAAGCAGAAAATATTATACTTATTAATATTGACTGGAGTCTCAACTCTTGTCGCATATTCTTTCGTTCTTTTTAATGATGGATTTGGGAGGGGCGACATTCAAGGATTTGCCTTCTTCTCTTTAATTTTCTCTGCAATATCTCTTTTGTTTTTCAACTTTTACAAGCGGCTGTTTTCAAAAGTAAATATCGGTCTTGGAATAGGACTTACAGCTATTTTTAGCATACTTCAAACAATACTATTTATTGTCATTCTTTGGCTACTAGTAGGCCCTTGGATTGGAGTAATTAGTTTTCCTATTATTTGGTGTTGGCTGTCTGGTGTTTCATTCGCTAACTTCTTTGTTCTTATCATATCTGATAACGAATTTAACATTAAATGTTTCGGGATAGGTTCAATAACAATAGGTGCTTCCCTAATCGTAGTATTTTTATTCAACAAAGCCAAAGATCAATTGGCGCATGAACAAAATTTTGATATTATTTGCCTTGTCCACAGACCATCAGAGTTGGTTCCTGAAATCCAAGACTTGACCAAATATTCTTTAACTGAAAATGAAGCAAAAGCCATAATTGACTTGGGGTTAACAGGTACTTTTTGGACTGATAAATTTTTCCGAGTTTCGAAATCAATATTAGAATCTACTGATTTTCCTAACTATAATTTTGATGATATAAAAAACTACCCTGGAGCTGAAATCGAATTTATGTTTGGAAATGACTTAAATACCTTAAGCAACAATAACCATAAAGTCATAATAATTATGAATCATCCGCAAGAAGAGGACTTTACATTTCAGGAACCTCTGAATTCATCTGTGATCACCTACCAGAATATTGATGAAGACGGATTTCTAATCAAAAGGCTTGATGGAGAAATTAATTCAAAAATTATTAAGATTCAAGGAACAAACTTTAGGAGCTTCCCTTATTCAACGCCTATAATTGTGGATTTAAAAAATCACGGAGAGTATATACTTCATGGATTTCAATGGATAAAAAAATAAAACTGTAAACACTGCAAATAGTAAATTCGGCGTTCCATGGAATATAAAAGATCAATGATATTTACCAACACTTCCAAATCGCTAGATTACACTTTAAGGAAATATTACAAATTTGATTTTTAAGAATGTATAAAATTAAAAACAAAATACAATATATTGGCTAAGTGCAAACATGAAAGTGTATCGCTTTCTACTACCCTACCTACCCAATACTAACTGTTAGTTACCATTAAAGAAATGAACAAAAACTTAACAAATACACTTATTGCAATAGGGATTCCTACGGCTTATGCAATAATTCTACGATTAGGATTTGGAGTAAAAGACTGGCATGATATGTTTTCCGTAATGTCTGTCACCTTTCTTTTTCTTCTTCCAGCAATAATTGGTGCCTTGACAGTTTACCTATCCGACAATAACAAAGTTGAGAAATTATGGTATAGAATTTTAGCCCCTTGGATTCCCATTATTTTATTTCTAATGATAACACTAGTTCTAGAAATTGAGGGTTGGGCTTGTTGGCTAATGATTCTCCCTGTTTTCCTAATTGGAGCATCAATTGGTGGAATGATTGGAGGATATCTAAAACTTAGAAAGAGAAACGATAAGTTAAATATTTCATTGTTGGCACTCTTACCCCTCCTAATTTCTCCTGTTGAACAATTAATAGAAAGAATCCCCGGAACATATAAGGCATACACGTATATAGATATTAATTCCAATGCTGAGAAAATTTGGGAGAATGTAACAAGAGTCAAAACAATAGAAAAAGATGATGACACCGGGTATTTAACTGAATTTTTAGGCTTCCCAAGACCTTTAAAAGCTGAATTAAATTATAACGGAGTTGGTGCTTATCGTGAGGCCATATTTACAAATGGACTAATTTTTAGAGAAACCGTAACAGAATACGAAGAAAACAAAAAGATGGTGTTTTCAATAAAAGCAAATACATATGAAATTCCATCTACAACACTTGATGAACACATATTGATTGGAGGTGAATATTTCGATGTATTAAACGGAACCTATGAACTTGAGAAATTAGAAGAAGATAGATATCGTTTACACCTATATAGTTACTTCAAAATGAACACCACCTTTAACTTTTATGCAGGTTGGTGGGGAAAAATAATAATGAAAGATATCCAAAATAATATTCTGAAAGTAGAAAAGAAAAGAGCTGAAGAATGAAAACTGGCAACAATGCGGTGAAACATATTTAGTAAAGCATTTTTTATTGATTTCAATTTTGGATATGACAACATTATATAATTTGACTATCCTTAAAAATAAAAAAGAACTTCTAAATTGACCTTGTATTAAACATAAAAAATACCCCCCCTTTTTACAAGCCACCTCTTACACAAACCAATAAAGAAAACAATACGATTCAAAATGAAACAGATGAATTTTTTTACAATATTGATTTTTTGCATTGCTCTAACTACACGTTCTCAAGGTCAAACTTTTGTTGAGAAAATAGCATTAGATGCTTGCGAACAACTAGATTCCATCGATAATTTTCAAGTACTCCAAGATAGTATTCAACCTAGTATATCACTTGCTTTTGCTCGTATGATGATATCGGGAACTCCAGAAGAAAAAGAACCAATAGGTACTGTTGAAGGAATCAGAGGGATTTTTAAAGAGGTGTACGAAATACTCCCCATTTATTGCTATAATATTAGACGATTGATAATTGAAGAAAAAATAAGCACCTTTTATAAAATGTCTGACATAGCTCTTGCAAATGACCATTTTGAAAAAGGAAATACCTTTATGGAGCAAAGGAATTATAAAATGGCAATTAAGGAATTTAAAAAAGCTTTAAAAAAAGACAAATCATTTGTTTACGCTATTGATCATTTAGCAATTTCATATAGAAGATTGGAAAACTATACATCTGCAATAAAGTATTACAAAAAATCACTTAAAATATTCCCAGAAGGAGAAATTGCCCTTTTAAACATCGCAGTTTGCTACTCACGCCAAGAGGATGCTATAAATTCAATAATAAATTATGAGGAGTTTAAATACCTATACCCTAAAAATCCAGAAGGATATTTTGGATTAGCAAGCATGTTGTTTATAGGTGAAGATTATGAAAATGCCTTGGACAATTTATTTATTGCACACAGGATATATGTTGATACAAACTCAGATTATACAAAAGATAGTGAACAAATGATTAGTGCAATGAAATTGCAAATGAAAGAATTGAATAAGACAGAATTATTCTATAAAAAAGCCAAAGAATACAATATTACAATTGGGAACTAAAGAAAAATAAGAGCTTGAAATACTTAAAAATATCATCTCCACTATATTGAATTAGGTAGTATTCCCGACTTCAACTTTACTCCTATATCAGAAACTAAATCTTTGATTTTAAACTAAAAAAACCTTGAAAATAATATAAACAACAACAGTCCAAAAAATGAAAAAAACAATATTATCCCTATTTCTCACCCTAGCAACAATCACTATTTGCGAGGCCCAACAAATTGAAATGAAAAAAGCATTTGGTGGATATCAATATACTCAAAACAGGAATATAATGACAATGGGAGATTTAGTCAATGTGATGGAATCTAATCCTGAAGCACAAAATATCATGAAAAAAGCTAATTCGAATAATGTTCTTGTTTCGATTCTTGGAGGAGCTGGAGGAGCCTTAATCGGGTACCCTATTGGAACTTCTTTTGGGGGTGGTGATGCGAATTGGACTTTAGCTGCAATTGGAGTAGGATTAGTTGCTGTTGCAATTCCAATTTCTTCAAATGTGAATAAAAGTGCAGAAAAAGCCGTTGAATTATATAATTCCTCTTTGAATACTACATCATTTCATGAATTCAAACCTGAATTTAATATAGTAGCAAATGGAAAAGGAATTGGTTTATCAATGAACTTTTAAAAAACTATTACAATAAAAATTATCAGATTTCACCTACTCATAGCCGAGGCTTTTAACAAAAATCAATGAAAAAGAAATTAGCATTCACACTTCTAGTAGGGTTCATTATAGTCAATATTGTTGCTTACAATCATGCCTACCGTTTTTCGCATTTTGAAATTACAAGCAATGAAAAAACAAGTAAACCTGAAGCTCTTAATCTCTTAAATAAATTGAAAGTTTTAGTTTTAGGAATAACCAACCCTAAGCCAAAAAATACTAAATTTCCAAATATTACTTATGAAGTTGTTAAACTAACTACTCAAGATAAATACGAGCTTGATACATGGTACATTAAACATGATAATGCGATAGGAACCGTAGCCCTTTTTCATGGATATACCGGAACAAAATCTGACCTAATAAATGAAGCATATGCCTTCCATAAATTAGGATATAATACTCTTCTTGTGGATTTTTTCGGCTCTGGATCGTCTACAGGAAACAAAACCACCATAGGATATTATGAAGCGGAAGATGTCAAGAAGGTATATGATTTTCTAGTTTCTAAAAAAGAATCTAATATCATCCTTTATGGAGTATCGATGGGCGCTGTAGCAATAACTAAAGCAACAGCAAACTATACTCTTCATCCATCTGCCATAATTCTTGAATGCCCCTACGGATCATTATTAAACACTGTACAAAATAGGTTTGACCTTATGGGCATTCCGTCGTTTGGTTTTGCAGAGTTGTTGGTTTTCTGGGGAGGAATACAAAATGGCTACTGGGGCTTTAATTTAAATACGATTGATTTTGCAAAGGATATCCATATTCCCACTTTCGTCATGCATGGAAAAAATGATCAACGAGCCAGCTTAGCAGAGGTGGAAAAGGTATTTGACAATTTAGCCGGATTTAAAAAGCTCAAACTATTTGAAAACACAGAACACGAATCTTTTTATAGGAAGTTTCCAAAGGAGTGGTCTAATGAAGTAACATTATTTCTAAATGAAATAAGAGACTAACAAATCATATCTTTCATTTCATGTATTCAAACTTTTATTTAGGTTAACTCTATAAATATGGAGACTTAATACCCATCTTAGATAATGAGTAGAAAAAATTGGACAAACGAAAAAGTATTTTACAGGCTAGTTAACAACAGGTCTGAGAGTACTTATATGGACAATATTGGTGAATTAAGATCAAGACCTACAAAGGTGACCTTTGAACAATGCATACAATTTCTAAAATCAAATGATCCTAAGAAAAGAATCATTGCCATTGATATAATGGCTCAACTTGGAAAATCTCCAAGACCATTTTTGACTGAAACTATTCCGCTGTTTTTAGAGCTATTGGCAAGCGAAAACAAGGAGATGGTTATTTGGTCTACACTTCATGCATTAGGTCACAACAATGATGATCTTAATGAAATTGACATCCCTAGACTAACAAAATTCAAAGAGTATAAAAACACAAATATTAGGCTTGGACTAGTCCACTCACTTTTGGGTATCGAATACAAACTAGCAATTGATTCCCTCATCTATTTATCTAGCGATTCCCAACCCTCTGTAAGGGATTGGGCCACATTTGGACTAGGAACTTTAATTGAGGTAAACAACAAGAAGATACGGGAAGCATTATGGCAAAGAGTAAAGGATCCAAGTGGAGATATTAAATTTGAAGCTTTACTGGGCTTAGCAAAAAGAAAGGATAAAAGAATATATGACACTATTCACCGAGAATTAAAAGATGGAGAACATGGCACATTACTTTTTGAGGCTATTGAAGAACTCAATGATAAGATCTTTCTTCCACAATTAATAGAGAATTTAAAGCTATCAAAGATGGATAATGAAATAAATAAAAGTTGGATAGAGGCTTTAGAGAATTGTATTATGGAATTACAAAAAGAAGAAAACAAACCTGCCAAAAAAGAAAACTAAATATAAGATTAGCCAACCATCCAAAGGTTCATTAATAAATAACATAAGATGAATTTTATAAAAGTTATAGAAAAGTTATTATATTTCGAGTATTGAAATCAAGATTCGCTCATATTAACTGAATAGCGAAAGCCAAATTTCTAGCACCAAGAAGAAGAATAAATTATCTATTTAAATTAGACATGAATAAAATTGACCTTTGCAAAAAATGCCTTAATCAAAATAATTAAAGATTACTCAAGAGTTGAAGGATTATTGAAACCAACAGAATAACCTTCTGCCGGTTTCATTGATAATATTCAATTTCCAAATATCTCACTTATCTAATTAAATCCTTGAGCAAATTTCCAAATGAAAAATACTCTTCCTATATTGGTCTTAATAACCTTACTATCTTCAAGTTGTGAAAATCATGATGACATAAATATTAGGGACAGTATCGATCATTGGGAAATTACAAGAACATTTGAGACCTACCCGCATTCAACGTTGAAAGTCGACACGGTAAAAAATGATTTCTCTATTGATAAAGGTGTAAATCAAGTATTAATAATAACAATTGAGAATGATCCAATTTTTAAAGAAGGAAAAGAATTAACAGACATGTCTAGTTCTAAATCTTTACTAATAGAACTAGATTCTTCAGATAACATTGTATCACCAAAAACACCATTAAACTCGAAGCTATATAGAAAATTGCTAGCTTTTTCACCTAATTATGGAATTAACCATTTGGACTCTAATGAGAATCTGGAATTCATTAGAAAAACCGCAACCATTTGGGAAATGAAATCAGAAATATGGGATTTTGAATTCAACGCAGAACTTGAACTAGGCGTTAGGCAGTCATTAACAACGAAACATCATGATTATTAGAAGTATATAACTATTACAAATCAATAGCTTAAATTCATGAAAAGAAGACAATTCCTATATTTCTCAATTTTTGCAATGATACCAATACCTATGTTTGCTAAGAGAATACTTCTTGTAGCTTCGGAGGTGGGAGGCAATTTTAAGCACATCTATTCCAGTATTAGATTAAAAGCGGATTTTCGTCATTTTCTTGAAAATGTATTCAACCTATATCCAGTCGATAAGTTCCACCAATTAATCTCAAATAAAGTAGAACAAAATTCCAGCGATAGAGACATCTACATTAGTACTCAGTCGAATTTGAATTCAATTAGCCCATTTTTCTCTACTTTTAATTATGAACTTCCAGCTCTCTTCAAACAAAAAGAGATTATGGCAAAACAAACAATAGACTTACTAGGTGAAAACTCAAAATTTCATGGTTATCTTGAAATAGGCTCTTCGGGGAGATATTTAGATTATTTGGAAGAGGCTGTTGATATAAGTGGTGAACGCTATTATGCAGATGGAAAAGAACCAGGATACGCCATCAGTGAAATGGTAGATAGAGGTCAAATTAACATTGGCGCCACCTATATCCCATTAGCAGACTACAAGACTAGATATAGCAGTATTATCCCTGAAAAAAGCTTAGACTTGGTCACTATTTATATTGGTTTTCACCATTGCCCAATTCATCTAAGGAAATCATTTATTTCATCCATTAGAGATACCTTGAGAATAGGAGGGAAACTAATATTGAGAGATCATGATTGTAATACCGAGGACCAAAAAACAATGGTTGCCCTTGCTCATGATGTTTTTAATATGGGCACACATGAAACATGGAAGTACAATAACGATGAAGTTAGAAACTTTTATTCTCTCGAGTTCATCATCAACTTTGTAGAAAAAATAGGATTTAATTTTGAGGGTAAAACCCTATTTCAGAAAGGGGATCCTACAAAAAATGCTCTTATGCTATTTACAAAAATAGAATTAAAAAATATATAATGAAAAACATCAAATACATCATATCATTTATTTTAAACCTGTTATGGTCCATTTTTAAAACAGTAGTAAAATTTGGATCAAAATGTGTACGGTTTATACATCGTAAAAAAAGATATAGCCTTCCCTTTTATGGCCTTTTGAGCTTTCTTTTTTTAGTCATTCTATTAGTATTAACATCAGGAGATAAGAATTTCAAGAAGGTGTTAACAAACAATTACATTAATGACATCACACAAATAAACCCAATTCAAGTAAATCAAATTATTAAACCTCATAAAATTGAGGATATTGTAACTGCCATTAAAGAAACAACTGGCCCCATTTCAATAGGGGGAGGAAAATTCAGCATGGGGGGGCAGACTGGATTTGAAAACAGTTTACACCTTGATATGCGTGAGTTCAATAATATTATTTCCCTTAATAAAGAACTGAAACAAGTCACGGTACAAGCTGGTATCAATTGGAGGGATTTACAAACAAGAATTGATAAGGAAAACCTCTCAGTTAAAATAATGCAGACCTACGCCAATTTTACCGTTGGCGGATCCATTTCAGTTAATTGTCATGGTAGATATATAGGACATGGACCAATCATATCATCCGTATTAGAATTAAAAATCATCAGTTCTTCTGGAGAAATTATCATAGCAAACAGAAACGAAAATCAAGACATCTTTAATGCGGCAATTGGTGGATATGGAGGAATTGGTGTAATAGCTGAGGCCACCTTACAATTGGTAGATAATGTAAAAGTAAGGCGACATATTGCCCAAGTAGAGGCTTCAAAATACAACGACTTTTTCCAAAATACAATCAAAAATGACTCCAACGTAATTTTTCAAAATGGAGATCTCTATCCACCTAATTATGATCAAGTAAATAATGTATCCTGGAAAGTATCGGATAAAGAATTGACTGATACAACACGGATTAGACCAAAAGATGAAAATTACTTTCTAGCTTCCACATTGATCGAATTTGTTTCCTGGGGAGATTTCGGAAAATGGCTGAGAAGTGATATTCTAGATCCACTATACCTAGGATCGGAAAAAGTAGTATGGAGAAACAATGAAGCCAGTTATGATGTTGCCGAGCTAGAACCTATTTCAAATGGAGAACAAACCTATGTTTTACAGGAGTACTTTATTCCTGTAAACAATATTCAATCCTTTATCCCAAAGATGAAAGCCATTTACGACAAATTTGACGTGAATGTTATCAATGTATCCATTCGTCATGCACACCCAGACAAGGAGTCCTTTCTTTCCTGGGCCCCCGAAGAAGTATTTGCATTCGTAATCTATTATAAGCAAAACACAGACATAACATCCAAAGAAATTGTAAAACAATGGACTATAGAAATGACGGATGCTATTATAAGCGAAAATGGTAAATGGTATCTCCCCTATCAACCACATGCCACTATTGAACAGTTTAACCAAGCATATCCAAATGCCAAAAAATACTTTCAAATTAAAAAGCAGGTTGATTCATTACAACGATTTAATAATGAACTTTTAGATAAATACAACCCATACTTAACAGCAACAATTAATAAGGAAAGAAACCATATTAAGGGTTATTTCAGAAAAGAAGAACAGACAATCCTTACCGTTCCAGAATGGTACTTAGTTTTCAACCCAAAGGAATATGCAGATTATCTTGAAGATGGTAATAATCCATCTAACTTCCCCTTTTGTGCATCTATTGATGAATACTGGAAGTTATATGATAGATCTTCTACCCTTACTTCAATAGCCTATCAAAAAAATGATGAATATTACACCATGCTCAAAGTTATTGGTGTTAGTATTACTATGGAATATGCGGTCAAAATGGTATATGAAAATACCATTGGTGAGATCTTTAGTTGGTTTGCCAATGATTCTGTTTCAAAAAATGAACAAAACATTATAATGGCTCAACGAGCCTACAGTGATTTCATCTATCATACTGCATGGTATGAATTTGAATTCATGCCTTGGATTCAAAAAACTTGGAAAACTACCGACAACACAGATGCAAGTTGGTTAAGGAAATGGGAGCGCATTATTTTCTTTACAGTAGAATTTTCTTTCAAAGCAGCTTACGCTCAATTAATAGACTGGGCAGCAAGTGCAAGTTATGAAGAGCCAGTGACAGAAATTTATGCAATGGTTTCATCACAAAACCCTATACAACCAAACCCAGATCTTAGAATTATTAAAGAACAAGGAAATAAAAAGATAATAGGTATAACAAGATGGGGAGCTTTCACCAAATCAATAATAGAACTTAGTAATTCCGAATTGGAAATTCTTGAGATCAGTGGAAATGACCAAATTGTAGTATCCCTAATTTTAAAACAGAAGCAATCTTTAACGTTCAAGTCTTTAGATCAACTATATAATTCCTCTATTGTAACAAGACCAGATATGACTAGATTGGTCTGTATACTATCTGTAAAAGAATTGTTACCCCTTATACGATATGCCAAAAACAATGAAATTGAAGTAGAACATATATTCGATTATTAATGCACGGAACCTTTGAATACTAAAACAGAAAATACTCATTTTGATCTACTCATTATAAGAGTTGATTCTTAATAAACTTCAACAGTACTAGGCATGTATACAATCAATAATTTACTAATGCATGTTGTTCACCTAATTATCATTAGCCTTTCCATGTTTGGATTTTTATTTACAGATTACTTGTCATTATACTTAACATTACAATTTTTAGTATTGTGCTCATGGCTAGGTTATGGATTTTATGACAATCGTTGGGGGTGCTGTATAGTAACAGAAGTACAATGGGCCATAAAGGAAAAGAAGGGTTTACGTCCAGATACGGATTCCTATATTCAGTATTGGATTAAAAATAAATTAGGCATAAATGCCAATGAATCGAGAGTAGGTTTAATGACCATTTTGGTCTATGGACTAACTACTCTTATCGGAAGTCTCCGGTATTTTGACATTATCATATAATCATGAAAAGGTACTTGTCAATAAAGCGATTTTTAATAAGCTAATTCGTAATTAATCTACGAATTAGCTTCATTACATTTTATATTTTATCCTTCAATAAATTTGTCATCTCCTCCAAATTAAAATAACCAGAAGCCAATACAGAAAGTTCCTCTCCGTCTTGCAATAATAAAGTAGGGAATCCATTCACAATTTTGTTGGCAATATCAAACTCCCCCATACACAATTCCAAATTCTCTTCAGACAACCATAAAGCTTGAAATTTCGATACACTCAATTCCATTTTTTCTAGAATAGGAGAATAACTTTCCAGTTCGTTCAAATTCTTACCAAACTTAAATTGTGCTAATTGAATTTCTTTAGAGAATTGAAATACAGCTTCCGGAGCCATCTGCTTCACAGCCATAATAGCAGAACAGGGTTCTAAACTGCTCAAGGAATAATTGGGATCTTTTATCATTTCAAAATAAGCATCAGAAATATCTACCCCAGTAAAGGACATCAATCTAGGAGCTTGAGATTGAATATAGTTGGATGTTTTTTCTCCACCTTCTGGTGCATTTTCTCCAACCCACATTCCACCGCTCAAAAATTCGAATTGAAATTCATTTTCGAATTCCTTGTAAATAGATAGGATATTTTCTCCATTTCCATAACACCATCCACATTGTGGATCACTGACATATATAAGTTTCTTCACCTCAATTTCTTTGCGACAATGTTACGGAATAATTTCAAATGTATAGGAACTTTGAAAATGGATTGATTAAATTTTAATTAACTTCGATTAGGTGGAATTCAATTTTATATCAATTGAACAATACTATTATGAAAAAAATCAACAAACTTCCTATACTATCTGTTGCGAAACTCCAAGCTATCTTGGGTTTACTCATTGGCCTACTTTGTGGAATTCTATACTCGTTTGGTGGATTATTGATTGATACACTCGTTAGTTTAAATGCTATAAGTACAACAGAAACACCTGGATTGAGTTATGGAACCTTCTTGGCATTTGGCGCTTTGATAGCCATGCCTATTATTTCTGGAGTAGCTGGTTATATATTAGGTTTTATTGAAGGAATTCTTTTTAATTTAATCAGTCCTCTTTTGGGAGGGATCAAGCTCCCGTTTTATACAGAAACTAAATAATTCTCTGCCTCCCTAATGAAGCATCCACTTTTTGAACATATCAATCAATTCTCCACTATAAGGGAAAGCGAATTTGAAAGAATACTGAGTTATTTCGACTTATTGCATATTCCGAAAAAAACACTCATTCTTGAAGCGGGCACTTTATGTAGAAATAATTTCTTTGTTATAAAAGGTTGCCTAAATATGTTCTTCAACAACGAAAGGGGTACGGAACGAACTGTTCAATTTGCAATAGAAAATTGGTGGATAACAGACTATTTAGCTTTTCAAAAAAATCAAATAACCGACTTCAATATTCAAGCTATTGAAAATTGTGAAGTACTTTCTATCTCAACAGATAAGCAAAATGAGCTCTTAGAGGAATTTCCACAGTTGGAAAAGTACTTTAGAGGAATTTTCCAGACAGCTTATGGCGCCTCCTTAATGAGGATGAAATATATTTTTGATTTATCAAAGGAAGAAATCTATTTCCATTTTACGGAGCAATTCCCACAATTCGCCCAGAGAGTCCCCCAGTATTTAATTGCCTCCTTCCTAGGTCTAACACCAGAATATGTGAGTGAAATCAGAAGAAAAAAGCGTTCTTAAACTGGCTTAAGTATTTTAAATCCTGCTCTTGATATTTTTGTTCTAAATAAAAACAAACAGATCATGAACAAAAGAATTCAAATCAACGAAGTAGAGCCAAAAGCCTTCAATACCCTATTCAAACTAGAAGAATATCTTCAACAAGGTGAATTAAGCAAAATTCACAAGGAGCTAATTAAAATTCGTGCCTCTCAAATCAATGGATGTGCGTTTTGTATCGATATGCATGTAAAAGAAGCCATCCAATTAGGAGAGGATCCACACCGTATCCACATGTTGACTAGTTGGAAAGATTCCAACCTTTTCACAGAAGATGAAAAGGTCATTCTACAAGTCACGGAAGAGATCACCTGGATTCATCAAAATGGATTAACAGACAAGACCTATCAAGAAGCAATACTCTTGCTCGACGAAAATTATCTCTCACAGGTCATCATGGCAATCGTTACCATCAATGCATGGAATAGAATAGCTATCAGTACAAAGAAGCCAATTGAAGGATAATATTATTGGGTTATTTAGACATAATTCTAAATAACCCATCTTTTTAGGCTATTTGAATAAATATTTAATGCAACCATTGGCTTCATCTTTCATCTTTAATAAAACGACATATAGATGAAACAATTTAATAGATATACTCAACTCCTTCTTTTCTCAATACTTCTTCTGAGTTGCAATAAAGATGAAAGTATCTTAGCTGGAATTCAAATTGAATCTAGTCAGGACCAATATAATGTAAATGATAATATCTCTATATCTATCATCAATAGACTTGAAGAGACAGCTTTTCATTTCAAATGTGATAATTTCGACCTCAGTTACAGCCATATATTGAAATACGAAGCAGCCAATTGGGAAATAAATGAAAGAGCACTTATTTGCACAACATTTGGACCTATGGGGTTTTGGGGAACCATAAACACTGATGAATTGAAGAAGGACAGTATTCATCTAAGTGACCCAGGCCTTTATAAATTGAAATATACTTTCATCTTAGATGCAGATACATCTTTTTTTTATTCAAATAAATTTGAGGTGTTAAATTAAATAGTATTTTTGCCCAGTCAAATGAATGGAGTGACTTAATTTATAAGTTCCTTTCGGTTTACAACAAAAAAAATATTCTAATAAAAACTTAGCATACATTTTTTGTAAATAGAAAAAATAACATACATTTGCAGTCCTGAAAAAAAGCAATAAACGAACCTAAATACAATTACCATGTCTAGAATATGTCAACTAACAGGTAAGAAAGCAATGGTAGGAAACAATGTTTCTCACTCAATTTGACGTAAATCTTATCAAGAAGCGTTTTTATATCCCACAAGAGGATAAATGGGTCTCTCTTCGTATTTCTGCGGCAGCTTTGAAAACTGTTAACAAAATAGGAATAGCAGCTATGCTTAAGAGAGCTACTGAAGCTGGACACTACAAAGGATAATCCCTTTATAGACCTATGAAACTTATAAAAAAGTTGTTACTTTAGTAGCAACTTTTTTTTTGTTTAAAACATTTCCATTATGATGAAGAGCTCCCTTTCCCTCGTACTACTATTTTTATTGAGCTCCCCCCTATTTGCTCAATCTGAAGAAAATAGATTACTTGGAAAATTAACCAAAGAGAGAACCTGTTTCGATGTACATCATTATGATCTCAACCTAGATATTGACTTTCAAGAGAGAAGCATACAGGGATATAATAAAATATCTTTTGAAGCGCTTCAAAACAGCACTAAAATACAGTTGGACTTAGTAGCCAATATGCGTATTGATAGTATTCTATTTCAAAACCAGACATTAACTTTCACACGGAAACATAGGGCTATATTCATAGACATACCTTCAGGCTTATCTATGAATGAACATTATGAAATAAAGATCTATTTTGGAGGTATTCCTCATCAGGCAAAAAATGCACCTTGGGATGGTGGATTTGTATGGACCAAAGATGAAAACGGAAATGATTGGCTAGGAGTAGCCTGCCAAGGAGATGGGGCTAGTTATTGGTGGCCTAACAAGGATCACCTATCAGACGAACCGGACAGCGTGATGGTGACATGTAACTATCCTTCCAACCTATATTATGTAGGAAATGGTAATTTGGTCAATGACACCATTTTGAATGACCGGAGGATCACTTCTTGGAAAACCTTGCACAATATCAACAACTATAATATTACCATAAACATTGCGGACTATATTCATTTCAAGGATAGCCATCTATATAATAATGAAAGCCTAGATCTGGATTATTACGTTTTAAGCTACAACTTAGAAAAAGCACAAAAGCAATTTCAACAAGTCCAACCGATGCTACAATCTTTTGAAAAACATTTTGGTCCTTACCCATTTCCAAAAGATGGTTATGCACTAGTGGAAACATCTTACCTAGGCATGGAACACCAAAGTGCTATCGCTTATGGTAACCAATACAAAAAAGGATATTTAGGTCGCTATACTAAAAATATAGACTTTGATTTCATTATTATACATGAGACCGGCCATGAATGGTGGGGAAACAGTGTAAGCATGAACGACAGGGCAGATATGTGGATCCACGAAAGCTTCTGCACCTATAGTGAAGCCTTGTATGTGGAAGACCTTTATGGGCATCAAGACATGTTGGATTATCTAGTTTATCAAAAAGACTTCATCAATCACAACAGTCCCATTCAAGGAATTCCACACACCAATACATCTGGAAATCACACAGACATGTACTATAAAGGAAGCTGGGCTCTTCACACATTGAGAAACATGGTTCAAAACGATAGCCTGTGGCATGCGTGTATATATGAGTTAGCCAATAAATACAGAAGATCAAATGTGGATGGCGAAGAAGTAATAAACTTTATGTCTGATAAGTTGAATATGTCACTTGACTCATTTTTTAAATTATATTTTGAAGGCACACGTATCCCAAGCTTCAAATTCAAAAGCAACAAAAAAGGATCGAAAGTGAGAATTAAAGGCTTACCAAAAGATCTATCATTTCCGGTAATAATTGAAGGTAAAAGATTTGATTTAAACTCTGACTGGCAAAATATTGACTACGAAATTTCTATCCTCAAAAAATTCCTAAATCGACATTACCTTTTGAATACCAAATCCTAAAAACTAATTACAAAAACTAGATTTTCTATATAGAATGCGGTCTAAACCATTTCTACATTTATTTGTTGACAAATAATAACTAGAAAATAAAATTAGCCAATTAGAAATTTGTAATTTCGCAATTCAATTATTAAAACGGAATCCCAAGATGGCCACAGTAGCAGAGCTAAAAGAAATTGCGTCGCAGGTAAGAAGAGATATCGTAAGAATGGTACACCAAAATCAATCTGGTCATCCAGGTGGTTCTTTAGGATGTACTGATTACCTTGTTGCCCTGTATTTTGAATTAATGAATCACAATCCTTCCTTCAACATGGACGGTATTGGAGAAGACTTGTTTTTCTTATCAAACGGTCATATTTCTCCAGTATTCTACAGTGTACTATCAAGGTCAGGATATTTCCCAAAAGAAGAGATGACTACTTTCAGAAGTATCAATTCTCGTCTTCAGGGACACCCAACTACCCACGAGGGACTTCCTGGAATTCGTATGGCATCTGGATCATTAGGTCAAGGTATGTCTGTAGCGATAGGAGCAGCGCAAGCTAAAAAGTTGAACAATGATGATTCTATTGTATTTTCTCTTCATGGTGATGGAGAATTACAAGAAGGTCAAATTTGGGAGGCTGCACTATATGCATCTGCTAAAAGTGTAGATAATTTGATTTGTACAATTGACCTTAATGGTCAGCAAATTGATGGATCTACAGATGATGTTCTTTCTATGGGAAGTTTAGAAGCTAAATTCAAAGCTTTTGGATGGGATGTATTGTATATCCAAAATGGAAATGACATGGCTCAGGTAGTAAATGGATTATCTGAAGCTGTATCTCGTTGTGGAAAAGGAAACCCTATTTGCGTCTTGATGATTACAGAGATGGGAGCAGGTGTTGACTTCATGATGGGATCACATAAATGGCATGGAGTTGCTCCAAGTGATGAGCAATTGACATTGGCATTAGATCAATTGGAAGAAACTTTAGGTGATTACTAAAAAGGATATTCAGACATGAAAAAATATATTGCAAAAGAAAAAAAGGACACTAGATCTGGATTTGGTGCTGGACTTTTAGAAGCTGCACAGAACAATGAAAATATAGTTGCTTTATGTGCTGATTTGACTGGATCCTTGAAAATGGATGCATTCGCTGCAGAATTTCCTGAAAGATTTTTCCAAGTAGGAATTGCTGAAGCAAATATGATGAGCATGGCCGCAGGTCTTACCATTGGAAATAAAATTCCATTCACAGGTACCTTCGCCAACTTCTCAACAGGTAGAGTATACGATCAGATTAGACAATCTATTGCCTATTCAGATAAAAATGTAAAGATTTGCGCATCCCACGCAGGTGTTACACTTGGAGAAGATGGAGCTACGCACCAAATTCTTGAAGATTTAGGATTGATGAAAATGCTTCCCGGCATGACAGTAATCAACCCTTGTGATTATAACCAAACAAAAGCAGCAACTATTGCCATTGCGAAGCATGAAGGACCTGTTTATTTAAGATTTGGTAGACCAAAAGTGCCTATTTTCATTTCAGAAGATCAAGCTTTTGAAATTGGAAAAGCATTACCACTAGAAGAAGGTACTGATGTAAGTATTTTCGCTACCGGACACTTAGTTTGGGAAGCTCTTCTAGCTTGGGATATATTAAAAGAAAAGGGAATCTCTGCTGAGATTATCAATATACATACAATCAAACCACTAGATAAGGAAGCAATTTTAGCTTCTGCTAAAAAGACCAAATGTGTAGTAACTGCTGAAGAGCACATGCTAAACGGAGGTCTTGGTGATAGTATTGCTCAAGTATTAGTTAGAGAGTGTCCACTTCCTATGGAAATGGTAGGTGTAGATGATTCATTTGGTGAATCAGGAAAGCCAGCTCAACTAATGGAGAAATATGGATTGAATGCTGAGGCAATTGTTACTGCCGTAGAAAAAGTAATCAAAAGAAAGTAATTCTAGCAAAAGGGTAACAATAAATTTGTTAGCTTCGCAGCTTAAAATTAAAACACGATTAAAATGACTGGAAACAGAACATTTACAATGATTAAGCCTGACGCCGTAAAAAACGGTTTTAGTGGGGCTATCCTAAACCATATTTCTGAAGCTGGATTTCGTATCGTAGCTATGCGCATGTACCAAATGAGTACTCAAGATGCACAGAAATTTTATGAAGTACACAGCGAAAGACCATTTTATGGTGAACTAGTTGAATTCATGACTTCAGGACCAATCGTTGCTGCTATCTTGGAGAAAGAAAATGCAGTTGAAGATTTCCGTACTTTAATTGGTGCTACAAACCCTAAAGAAGCGGCTGAAGGAACAATCCGTCAAAAATATGCAGAATCAATCGGTGAAAACGCGATCCACGGTTCTGATAGCGACGAAAATGCAAATATTGAAGGTAACTTCCATTTTGCACAAAGAGATTGTTTCTAGAATAATCTAATAAAACAGTGCCGTTGACTCTCAATGGCACTGTTTTTGCACTTACCTGTGAGCTAAGCTCATTGAATGAATTCAACACTCAAAATATTACTTATCTTATCCCTATTCGGGTTTCAGTTATCTATGGCTCAAGAAGTCAATTTAGATATTGAAATTTCGGCTATAAACGACAGGGATGAAGGTAATATGGACTTCAGCTCCGGAAATCAATTCCCCAACTTTAACGAGACGGATATTGATGGCAACTACCACGACCTATACACCTATCTAGATTTAGGATATACGGTCGTTTTGAATTTCTTTACCTACTACTGTCAACCCTGTGAAGATGCAGGACCTACACTAGACCATTTTTACCAAAACTATGAATTCGAATATGAGTTGGTGAAAGTGATTGGTATCGAATCAACCAGCTTCAATCAACAAAACATCAATAGTATTGATATTTCCGACATTGTAGATGATTGGAATATCAACTATCCCGTTATTAATACAGATGATCTGTTACCAGCCTATGACGCTTATATTGAAGTATTTCCTACTTATGTAGTTATTTGCCCAGATAAAAGTTATGAATTGGTTGAAGGATATGGCTCAGGTGCTACACTTCCATTTCTTACACAGAATTCATTAGAATGCTTGGGTACTGACGTGGATGATGATATCGATGTTTTAGAAATAAACGCACAACGATGTCAAGAAAGTGTAACCTTGAATATTCAATTTCAGAATACAGGAACAGACGACATCAATAATCTAGATTATACTGTTTTCGTAAATGATATTGCCGTTGACACAGTGAGCTACCCGTGTTCTTTGTCTGAAGGAGATATATTGATTACCACTAATACTTATGACGAAATTCCTTCAGGGAGTGTAGATATTAAAGTGGAAGCTAGCCTACCTTACCAAGAAGACAATTTGTACAACAATGATCTATTAATACCATTAGGAGAGTCAACCGTATTGACAGATGCCTCAGGCGTAAACATTATCATATCACCAGATAATTATCCTGAAGAAACAGCATGGCAATTGAGCTCTTTAAATGGAGAAGTTATAGCACAAGGTGGTTTTGATTCTTTAAATAATATTGAAGGAATCAATGGATTATTAAATCAAGATTTCACCCTATCAGGAGGCCAATGTTATACCTTTGAAATATTTGACACTTATGGAGATGGTATTTGTTGTAGTGGATCCATAAATGGGTATATTCAAATAAAAGCATTGAGTTATGATGCTCCAATTATTTTTACAGGAGGAGATTTTTCCTACTATGACCATTTCACCTTCTATATTCCACCAATTGGAATAGAAGAATTGGATGCTCAGCAGAAAATTGTAGTTGATGAACAGTATTTCGATTTAGTCGGAAGACGTCTTGATAGTCCAGAAAAAGGGCAGCTACACATTCGTATACAAACCTTTGAAGATGGCAGTCACCATGCAGAGAAAATTATCCTTGAATAATTTTTCAAAAAGGTTTTGTATTTCTAAAATTCACCATATATTTGCAGTCCTGAAATAGTAAACACTGTCTCGGTAAAAGAGAAGCGGCCTAACGGCTAAAAAATATAGAGAAATGAAAAGAACTTAC
>MAAC01006597.1_pt1 | contig 21011 bp, 17 predicted proteins | sample 1115981 | NCBI WGS metagenome assembly MAAC01 (sample SAMN04961126, study PRJNA320927) | seawater metagenome | isolation source: sample BD02T64 sea water enriched with oil for 64 days | place: USA:Gulf of Mexico | collected 2013-07-27
GAAAATGAGGCGCCACAGCGCGGCCTTGCGTTCTTTCTCAGGTTTTTTCTGTAGCGCTTTGGCCTGTTGGATAAAGTACCAGACAATAAAAGCGACGGCGATAAGCAAGATTAAACGTGGCATGACTGATCGTTAGTTATTGATGGAGGGTTTACTATTCACTGGAATCAAGCGGCCGTGGGTGGTTGCTCCAAACAGCCCGCTGATGGCTATTGGGGCAAGTAACGCATTAATAAGGCATGGGAGTCGACATCATTCAGACTGGTATCGGCGATGGGGATGCGCACCACATGGCCGGAGCCGGGAGCTGCACTCATGGCCACGCCCTCGGTATTTTCGAGGTCATTGAGTTGAAAGGTGTGATTGCCCTGGGGGGTGATCAGCTCGAGGGTATCGCCCCGTTCAAAGCGGTTCTTCACCTCAATGGTCAACCAGCCGTTTTGGGTATCGGTATCGATAATTTCACCGACAAACTGCTGCTGACTATTGCTGGAGGCACCCTTGCCGTAGTTCTGATAGGACTCGGGTACGTGACGACGATAAAAACCCTCGGTGTAGCCGCGATTGGCGAGGTGGTCGAGTTCACCCATCAGGCTCATATCAAAGGGTTTACCGTTGACGGCTTCGTCAATGGCGCGGCGATAGGTTTGTGCGGTGCGCGCCACGTAGTAGTGAGACTTGGTGCGGCCCTCAATTTTCAGGGACTGAATACCGAGATCGATCATCCGTGGCACGTGTTGCACGGCGCGTAAATCCTTCGAATTCATAATATAGGTGCCGTGCTCATCTTCGTAGGCGGGCATAAACTCGCCGGGACGGTTGGCTTCCTGTAGTAGCACCAGGGGTGGCTCGTCAAAGCCTTGAGTACCGGCGAGCTCACCGGCTTGTTCGGTTGAATCACCGGGGTTCCAGGCTGGCACCTTGGGATTCCAGCCTTGAACACTGGGGTCGACTGGGGTGATATTACCGGTCGCATCTTGTGTGGCTTCGTGGGCCTGGTACTTCCAGCGGCAGGCATTGGTGCAGGCGCCCTGGTTGGGGTCGCGGTGGTTCATATAACCCGACAGTAGGCAGCGCCCGGAATAGGCGATACACAGGGCACCGTGGACAAAAACTTCGAGTTCCATTCCTGGGCACTCCTCGCGAATCTCGGCGATTTCATCGAGGGATAGTTCACGGGAGAGTATTACTCGGCTCAAACCCTGCTGATACCAAAACTTTACCGAGGCATAGTTGACGGCATTGGCCTGCACCGAGAGATGAATCGGCATATCGGGCCATTTTTCACGCACCAGCATAATCAGGCCGGGGTCCGACATGATCAGAGCGTCGGGGCCCATGGCAATCACCTCGGCCATATCGCGAATATAGGTCTTCACCTTATTGTTGTGGGGCGAGATATTACTGGCGATATAGAACTTTTTATCTTGCTTGTGCGCCTCCGCGACGGCTTCGGCCATAATGTCGAGGTGGTTGAACTCGTTGTTGCGCACCCGCAAACTATAGCGTGGTTGACCTGCATATACGGCATCGGCCCCATAGGCAAAGGCGTAACGCATGCTTTTGTAGGTTCCGGCGGGGGAGAGCAATTCGGGCATAAAGGACATGGCGAGGGGTATCGAGGCAGGTAATAGAGGGCGGCATTTTAACCCATCTGAACCTCAATATAGAAATTTTTAGTCGGCGCTAACGAGTTTTTGGTATCGCTGAAAATGACTGGATTGGGGCCAGTTTTTTGGCGATAAATACCCGGTGCGATACTGTGATGTCCTATAATCGCGGTTCAATTCTTGAGCCCGTAGACGAGAGCAAAATATGGCTATTTCAGGCACATCTTCAGATTCATTGGTCATCGGTACACCCTTTTCTACTGCGCCGACCAAGGCCCTGCTCTGTGGTTGCGGTGAACTGGGTAAAGAGGTCGCCATTGAACTGAAACGTATGGGACTGGAGGTGATTGCCCTCGACCGCTACGACAACGCCCCCGCCATGCAGGTAGCCGACCGCTCCTATACCCTATCGATGCTCGATGGTGCCGCTCTGCGCGAAGTGATTGAGCGGGAAAAACCCGATTATGTGATTCCCGAAATTGAAGCGATTGCTACCGATACCCTGGTCGAGCTGGAAGCGGCGGGCGTCAATATCGTCCCCACCGCCCGTGCGGCTCAGTTGACCATGAACCGCGAGGGCATTCGCTGCCTGGCCGGTGAAGAGTTGGGCCTGGCAACCTCCAGTTATCGCTTTGCCAGTAGTCTTGAAGACTTTGAGGCAGCGGTGGCGGAAATTGGCATTCCCTGTTTGGTGAAGCCGATCATGAGTTCATCCGGCAAGGGCCAAAGCTTGATTCGCGAGACCGCCGAAGCCGCCGCCGCCTGGACCTATGCCCAGGAGGGTGGCCGCGCTGGTGCCGGACGGGTGATCGTCGAGGGTTTCGTCGATTTTGACTACGAAATCACCCTACTCACCGTGCGTCACCGCGATGGCACCAGTTTTTGCGCACCCATTGGCCACCGCCAGGAAGACGGCGATTACCGTGAGTCCTGGCAGCCCCAGGCGATGTCCGACCAGGCCTTGGCGGCAGCTCAGGCGATGGCCGAAAAAGTCACCACAGCACTGGGCGGCTGGGGCATTTTCGGTGTTGAATTATTTATTAAGGGCGATCAGGTGATCTTTAGTGAGGTCTCACCACGGCCCCACGACACCGGCATGGTGACGATGATCTCTCAGGACCTCAGCCAGTTTGCCCTCCATGTGCGCGCCATCCTCGGTTTGCCGGTGCCCAATATCAAGCAGCTCGGGCCTTCGGCCTCCTCGGTGATCCTGGTCGAGGGTGAGTCAAATACGCTGAATTATTCCAACCTTGAGCAGGCCCTGGCCGAGCCGGACACGCAGCTACGTTTATTCGGCAAGCCCGAGGTGGCGGGTCGACGGCGCATGGGCGTCTGCCTGGCGCGGGGTGAATCGATTGAGGTTGCCAAGGCAAAGGCCACGCGGGCTTCGGCCAGTGTTAGTGTTAGTTTCTAAGGTGAAGGCTATGTCGCCCTGGTGTCTCTGTTTGATGAAAACGGGCGGCAACATATAAAAAGAGGGCAGGGTATGCACAAGTATTTATTCGTACTGCTGATAAGTTTGCTGGCAGCGACAGTCAGTGCCGAGCGCGAAGAGTATCGAGTGGTATTGAAAAACCACCGTTTTAGCCCGGCAGAACTGCAGGTGCCGGCCAATCGTCTGCTTTTTCTGGTAATTGAAAATAAAGGCGCTAGCGCTGAAGAGTTTGATAGCCTGGATTTACATCGTGAGAAAATCATCGCCGCCGGTAAAACCGCAAAAATAAAAATCGGGCCTTTAAAAGTAGGCTCTTACCGCTTTGTCGGTGCCTTTCATCCGGACACGGCCCAGGGTGTGGTGATAGCAAAGTAGCCTGTTTCTACCTAGGCCCCTTTGAGCGCCCCGTCACTTATCGGCCTATTGATGACTGTCTTGGTAGGCATAGCCAAAGTCGATGGGTGGCGATGTTACCGAGATATATTCAAACACGTCTGCACTGTCGTTGAGCAAGCCGTGGGTGTCACCTCGTTCAAATCTGGCCACATCGCCAGCCTTGAACGCTTGGGTTTTTCCCTCCGTCAGCAGTAATTGCCCCGTGCCCGAGAGGGCTATCCATATCTGCTCCGAGCTGTCATGCCGGTGTCGGGGCTGGGTGATACCGGGTGCTACTTCTACCCGGGTGAGGGTGATGTGTTCGGAGTTGGAATTGTGGGGAGATAGCAATTGATGAGAATCAATACCGGGGTTTGAAAGGGTGTAGATATCTTTGTTGCCGATAAATTCCATTAATATCCCCTTAGTACTTGAGCTTGGCTTATTCGCCGTTGACCCCGCTTATTGGCGCTTGAGGCGAGGGCTTGTGTAATGGGCGCTGAGGGTGGTGAGCATCTGTTTCAGTTGCAGCTTGACCACATCCTCTTCCTCGGTGGCAATATCTTCGTTCAAGCGGCTGATCACCTTTGCCACGGCCTCCTCCAGATCACCCTGCAGGGCTTTTGATTTGGGGGTCAAATAGACTCGCGTTACACGCTTGTCAGTGGGGTCGCGACGGCGGCTGACATAGCCCTGGTCTTCGAGTTGGGCCAGTGTTCTGGCCACGGCGCCCTTGTCGGCCTGTAGGCGGTTGGCCATTTCCTGTTGGGTTAGACCCTCCTTGATATACAGCATAAACAGATAGGAAATACGCCCCGAGCCGATACCCAGTGGCGCCGTCTCCGTTTCCAGGGCTTTCATCATGGCCCGGTACAGCAGGCCAATTTGTCGTACTAGGTTATCCGCGAGATCAATCATTGGCTGGGACTAGCTCCTTGTCATCAGTGGCGCCAGCGACCGGCTTGGTGCTGGGTGGTTGGGGCAGGCGTTTCGGTATAAAGGGCGTCAATAGCACCACGGGGATGTAGGCCAGGGCACAGTACATAAAAGTATCACTGAGGGCGAGGGTGGAGGCCTGCAAGGTACTGAGTCGTTCCGCCATGGCCCACATTAGCGCTTCATTATCGCCGGCGAGGGCTATCAGGGGTTGGAAGGCAATGTCTTTACCGGCCTCTAATGGCGTGAGGTTTTCAACCAGGTGCTGGCGGTGAAATACCGTGCGATTTTGCCACACGGTAATACCAATGGCGATGCCCAGGCTGGAGGAGAACATCCGGAAGAAGTTGAAAAAGCCGGCCGCCGAGGGTGTTTTTTCGGGGGGCACGCCGATCAGTGACAGGGCCATTAGGGGTGGAAACATAAAGGCAAAGCCAATCCCCATAATCACTCGAGCATAGAACATTGAGCTGAAGGTGGTCTCGACGGTGCACTGAGCCTGTAGGTAAATACCGTAGGCAATAAAACCGCTGCCAACAATCATTAAATGGCGCAGGTTGAGTTTGGCGAGATGTTTGCCGACAATCAGCATGCCGAATATCGGCACCAGACTGGTGCCGGCCATGGCTAGGCCGGCCCAGGTGGCGGTGTAGCCTAGAACCGACTGCATCCAGATCGGGTAGAGCACGGTGGTGGTGTAGTAGCTGATATAAAAAATCGCGGCAATAATCGAGCAGATGACAAAGCTGGGAATTTTTAACAGGGTGTAGTCAACGATGGGGTGGGGCTCGCGGCGCTCCCAGACGATAAAGGCAATAAAAGCAATCACCGCAATATTTAGCATCAGGCGGATTTCCGGTGAACCGAGCCAATCCAGCTCGTGGCCCTTGTCCATCACTAATTGCGCGAGCAGCACCACGATGGCGAGTAGCAGCATGCCGACTACATCGATGGGTTCTTTTTTAATCTCACTTTCATCGTGCTTCATGCTGGCCCAGACCACCCAAGCACAGAAGACACCGACCGGCACATTCATATAGAAAATCCACGGCCAGCCGATGGTATCGGTAATAAAGCCGCCAATAATGGGGCCCAGTACTGGCGCGACACCGGAGGTGAGTGCCCATAGGCCGAGGGCAAAGCCGTGTTGCTGAGGCGGGAAAATCCGCAGCAGGACGGTTTGTGACAGGGGCACGATCAAGCCGCTAGACAGCCCTTGCAGGGCGCGGAAAAAAATCAAGGTTTCAAAATTTGTCGCCATGCCACAGAGGCAAGAGGTCAGGGTAAATAAGCCAATGGCCACGGTAAAGGTTTTGATCTGGCCGTAACGTTTAATCACCGAACCACTGAGGGGCAGCATAATCGCCAGGCAAACCGCATAGGAGGTGAGTACCCAGGCACCCTGCGATGGCGTTGCCCCGAGACTGCCAGAAATAGCCGGCAGGGATACCACAGCAATGGTGGTATCGAGAATGTTCATGAAATTGGCGGTGGAAATAGCCACCGCTGTGAGCATCAGCGGTAGGCGGGTGGTGGGTGTGCTCATTATGGCTGGTCGCCAGCAGTCTCACGCTGTGGGGGTAGGTTCTCGGCAATAATGCGCTCGACCATGGCCTCGCCGCCAGCCTTCCAATAGGCGTAGACGCTACTGACGTCGACGGGGGTGGCCTTCGGTGTCTGGTTCAATTGCAGGCCGTCTCGTTGACTGGTGTCGATGGAAACATGCAGCGAGGTGCCCAGGGGCAGGGGTTTTTCACGCACAGTGTCGCCCACCAGTTCGATGCGCACCGGTACGCGCTGAACAATTTTCAACCAGTTGCCAGTGGCGTTTTGCGCCGGTAAGAGTGAGAAAGCTGCGCCGGTGCCGGTGCCGCCGCCAATCACTTTGCCTTCATAGTGCACTTCTTCACCGTAGAGGTCGGAGGTGATAGTGACTGGCTGGCCGAGGCGCAAATGGCGCAATTTGGTCTCTTTAAAATTGGCTTCGACCCACACCTTATCTAACTGCACGAGTTGAAACAGGGGTTTGCCGACTTTGACGATGTCACCGGGGGAGACAAAGCGTTTGGCGATATGCCCTGAGAGCGGTGCAACCACCGTGCTTTTATTGACGTCGGAGCTAAAGCCCCTGACTCCGACTGCGGCTTTTTTAACATCGGGGTGCTCGGCGATGGGCAAGCTGGTGGCGTTGATTTCCGCCTCTGTCAGGGCCTGGCGTGCGGTGTTCAGCGCGGCGGCAGTGACGGCCATGCGCAGCACCGACATATCGAGCTCCTCTTTGGAGATCATGTGTTTCTTTGCCAGCTTCTTGCGGCGCTCGGCTTCGTTCTTGGCCAGTGAGTGGGCGGCCTTATATTCTGTGACCTCGGCCTGGCGACGTTTGACTTTTTGCTTTAAGGCCGCGACCTCCTGTACCGCGCGAGCCAATTGGCTTTGAGCACGGGAGAGGGCGCTTCTTGAGGTGCCGCCATCGAGTTTAACCAGGGCCTGGCCGGCCTCGACGTAGTCGCCTTCCTCGGCACCGAGCCACAGTACGATGTCTTCCATGCGCGAGCTGACGGTAATAATATCACCGCTGGTATAGGCATTATCCGTTGCCACAAAGTGTCGATTATCGAAATAATTCAGCACTACATAGCTGACAGCACTAAGCAGTAGGATAACGATTAACAAGCTCCAGGAACGTTTCATAATTACTCTTAAGTCTGAGCACTCCTGGCTTGAATATCGGCTAAGTTTGCACTTGCCGCAAGCGGGAGGGTCTCGGTTTCGGGCGGGTTGGGTTAGGGCGCGAATTCTAAGGGTAGAACGTTGACGTGTCAACGTTGATGCGTCAACGGTTGTTATGACGGGTATAACCTCGGCTTATGGCCTTGCTTGAATTCAGTCGCGAGACGATGAGGGTATAAAGCTGCAGACAAAAAAAAGCCCCGCAAATGCAGGGCTCTTTTAGCGGTGCTTAGATCGACAAATTAGGCACTTTCGACAATCTGCTCAGCGGCAATCAGCTTGCCATCTTCTGCTGCTGCCTGGAAGGAGGCAATCTGATCGAAGTTCATGTAGCTGTAAATTTCATCAGCCATTGAATCGATGCTGGATGCCTTCTCCAGATACTCCTCGGGCGTCGGCAGGCGACCGAGAATGCCACTGATGGCAGCCAGTTCGGCGGAACCCAGGAAGACATCGGCACCATCACCCAAACGGTTGGGGAAGTTGCGGGTTGAGGTGGAAATCACCGTCGAGCCTGGGGCGACTCGAGCCTGGTTGCCCATGCACAGTGAGCAACCGGGCATCTCGGTACGCGCACCAACGCGACCGTAGATGTTGTAGTAGCCCTCTTCCATCAGTGTGTGTTCGTCCATACGTGTCGGCGGCACGATCCAGAAGCGCGACTGTAGCTCACCGGGCTTGGTTTGCTCGAGCAACTTACCGGCGGCGCGGAAGTGACCGATGTTGGTCATGCATGAACCGATAAAGACTTCTTCGATACTGCTGCCGGCAACGCTAGAAAGCAGGCGCGCATCGTCGGGATCATTCGGTGCACAGATGATCGGCTCTTTGACTTCATTGAGGTCGATTTCAATGATCGCTGCGTACTCGGCATCGGCGTCGGCCGACATCAATGAGGGGGCGGCCAGCCACTCTTCCATCTTCACGGCACGGCGCTCGAGGGTGCGGACATCGCCGTAGCCCTGAGAGATCATCCAGCGCAACATGGTGATGTTGGAGGTCAGGTATTCGGCAACGGCATCTTCGTCCATTTTAATGGTGCAACCGGAAGCTGAACGCTCGGCGGAGGCATCGGACAATTCAAAAGCCTGCTCAACGGTGAGGCCTTCAATGCCTTCGATCTCCAGTACGCGGCCAGAGAAAATGTTCTTCTTGCCTTCTTTGTCAACGGTCAACAAACCCTGCTGAATGCCGTAGTAGGGAATGGCGTGAACCAGATCACGCAGGGTAATGCCGGGCTGCATTTTGCCTTTAAAGCGCACCAGTACCGACTCGGGCATATCCAGTGGCATCACGCCGGTGGCGGCGGCAAAGGCGACCAGACCAGAACCGGCGGGGAAGGAAATGCCCATCGGGAAGCGGGTGTGTGAATCGCCACCGGTGCCGACCGTGTCGGGCAGTAACATGCGGTTCAACCAGCTGTGAATAATGCCGTCACCGGGGCGCAATGAAACACCGCCACGGTTTTTAATAAAGTCGGGCAGGCTGTGCTGGGTGTCGATGTCGACGGGCTTGGGGTAGGCCGCTGTGTGGCAGAAAGACTGCATCACCAGGTCGGAAGAAAAGCCCAGGCAAGCCAGATCTTTCAGCTCGTCGCGGGTCATTGGCCCCGTGGTGTCCTGTGAGCCGACGGTGGTCATCAGTGGCTCGCAGTAAGTGCCGGGGCGAATACCGGCAACGCCACAGGCCTTGCCAACCATCTTCTGTGCCAGGGTGAAGCCTTTGCCGGTATCGACGGGCTGAGCCGGTGCGCGGAAGGCTTCGCTTTCGGGTAGGTCGAGAGCTTCGCGGGCACGCTTGGTGAGGCCACGGCCGATGATCAGGTTGATGCGTCCGCCAGCCTGTACTTCGTCGAGGATGACGTCGGACTTGAATTCATACTCAGAGAGCACATCGCCACTTTCGTGGTCGAGGATTTTGCCCTCGTAGGGACGGATCTCGATCACCTGACCGTAGTCAATTTTTTCAACCGGGGCTTCAAACACCAGTGCGCCGGAATCTTCCATGGTGTTGAAGAAGATGGGCGCGACTTTACCGCCGATGCAAATACCGCCGCCGCGCTTATTGGGTACGCCGGGCAGATCGTCGCCCATGTACCAAAGTACAGAGTTGGTGGCCGACTTACGTGAAGAGCCGGTGCCGACAACATCACCGAGGAAGGTCACGGGGTGGCCTTTCTTCTTTAATTCATCGATTTGCTCTTCGTTGTTCTGAATGCCTTCGCGGGGAATTTTGTACATCGCCTTGGCATGAACGGGGATGTCCGGGCGCGACCAGGCATCGGGTGCCGGTGATAAATCATCGGTGTTGGTTTCGCCAACCACCTTAAACACAGTGGTAACAATTTTTTCGGCGACGGCGGGGCGCGCGGTGAACCACTCGGCGTCGGCCCATGACTGCATCACGGCCTTAGCGTAAGTGTTGCCCGCTTTGGCTTTTTCGTCGACGTCGTGGAAGGCGTCAAACATCAGCAGGGTGTGCTTCAGTTGCTCGCCAGCGAGGGCGCCGAGCTCGGTGTCGTCCAGAGCATCGACCAGGGTGGTGATGTTGTAGCCGCCGAGCATCATGCCCAACAGTTTAATGGCGTGAGCCTTGTTGATCAGCGGTGAAGTGACTTCACCTTTAACCAGGGCGGAGAGAAAACCGGCTTTTACGTAGGCGGCTTCATCAACGCCGGGCGGTACGCGGTTGGTAATTAGGTCGAGCAGTATTTCGTCTTCGCCGGCGGGTGGCGCTTTTAGCAGCTCAACCAGATCAGCGGTCCACTCGGGACTCAGGGGTTTAGCGGGAACGCCTTCTGCTGCGCGTTCTTCTACGTGTTTGCGGTATGCTTCTAGCACGGTAATTTTCCTTTCTTTGGTTGACTGTACCCGCTGCGGTGGTAACCGGATGCGGGGCTATCAATGACTCACATCGATGGGAGGGCCGGCAAGCCCGGTGGCGAATTCTACAGCAAAAAGCCAGCGCTGTATTGGCTGGGCGCGACTGTCGGGTTGAAAAACGAGGCTAATACAAGTGCTTTGCAGAAGATTTCAAGTTTAGACAATATGCAGCATTGCTGCTTGTCGGGAGGCGTCTTGCAGTACAATGCTTTGCTTCTGTGTCGTCAGTGGCGAAGTGACCTTGTGAAAACTGCCTCGCTACCGCCCTGTCTCTCTTTATCTATCGGGATTTCCTTGTGATCAACAACGATGTACTGCGCCGTATTCGCTATACCTTCGATTTTAACGATGAAAAAATGATGGCGATTTTTGCCCTCGCTGACCACAAGGCAACTCGGGCGGAAATCAGCGCCTGGCTGAAGAAAGATGAAGACCCCGATGCCGAGGTCTGCAAAGACAATTATCTGGCGCTTTTTCTCAACGGCCTGATCAACGACCGGCGCGGTAAGCGCGAAGGCCCCCAGCCCGAGCCTGAAAAACGTTTAAGCAATAACGCCATTTTTATGAAGTTGAAAATTGCCCTCAATTTAAAGGCCGAAGACGTGCTGGAGATTCTTGAGCTGGCGGGTTTTGCGATGAGCAAGCACGAGCTCAGCGCCTTCTTTCGCAAGCCCGGCCACAAACACTACCGCACCTGTCACGACCAAATCCTGCGCAATTTCCTCAAGGGTGTGCAGCTAAAGTATCGGCGCAGCGATGTCGCAACAAACCCATCGGTGTGGAAACAGGGTGCCGATAGCGAGTAGTGGCTGCTTGTTAATCCGTGCGTCAATTAACTCGCAGCGTTGAGGTTATCCTCAACCGCATCGAGAAAGCCGTACATATCGACCACGGTCTCGGTATCGGGCGTGGTGGTTTTACCCTGTAAATCACCGGTAATAATGCCCTGGGCAACGGTGTCTATTAGCGCCGATTTTAATTGCTGGGCGTACTTGCACAGCGCCTTGTTATCTTCTTGCTGGCCCAGTGCTTGCAGCGCATTGGCCACGGCGTAGAGCAGGGCCGATGAATTAAAGATGGCCTCTTTGCCAGCGCTGGCCTGGTATTTCAGATAGAGATCGTGGGCCGTACCGTGGGGCGCCTCGTAGAGCCGGGTGCCGTCCTTGCTTTCAATGATCGAGCTCGCTGTCGCCAAGCTGCCCCCAAGGGCGGCGGCGATATCGGAGAATATATCGCCGTCTAAATTCAAGGCGGGGTAGAGGCCCTTGCGCGGCGGATCGGTGATCATCTTTTTCAGCTGGCTTGAAGGCCGCATAATCATAAACGAGGGCGGCTGAACATTATCGGCGACCAGCTCCTTGCGGACCGTGCTAATCACATTGCTAAAAACGTCGTCGTAGGCCATGTATTCGCGCTTTAAGCCGAAGTAAATCTCCTTATCATTATGCGCCGCATCGCGGAACACCTGGTTGACCCAGTCTTTGATGGCGATACAGTCGTTGGCCATAAAGAGGATGGGGTCGTTCTCACTGACCCGGCGTGCGTATTTCTCTTCGCCGTCGAGGACGATTTTGACGATGCCGTCCTCTGGCACCGGCTGATTAAAACTGCCGTATTGGTCGCCACCACCAGCGCTCATACGCGATATCGAGACGTTGAACTCACGCTCGGGGATGCCGTATTTTTTCAGAGTATTGACCAGCTTGTAGAGTTTGCGCCCCGAGGTGTTTTCCGGCACGCCCCACAGGGCGCGCTGGGGTGGGTTGGCAATAATACGCGCGGCCTGGGCGTCAATTAACTCATAGTGATAGTGCAAGCCCTGCTCGGTAAATGCCTGCTGGTAATCGGCCTGGAAAATCCCCTCGATACACTCACGCATCACCCCATCGTAGCCGGGGATGACGGTGTCTTTTAAGCCCAAATAGGCATCACGGTTTTCGGCAAGGGCGCGCTGAAAAAACTGGTGGGCCCAAAGGGCGACCTTTTCATAGCTATTGGAGGCCAATAGCCAGGGGTCACCTTTATTAATATTACGCCGGTGCAGTTCGACCGGATCACCGCTGGCACCGACGAAGATGACCTTAATGACACCCGTAATCTTTGAGAGGGCATTGAAACTGTGTTTATTGCCGCCGTCGCCCATGGTGTCGACTTCAATATCACGGCCAATCCAGTCGGGGGTGAGCCGCTTCAGGTTGGTAAAGGGAATGTCTTCGCGGGTAATGTTGCCGCCGATACCCTTGCGAATGGCACCGTTGGGGGATTTGGTGGCAAGGGGGTGTAGCTGTTCCGGGTCCACCGAGGGGTGATCGGCGAGCAGTGCCTGAAGCTGTTCGCGGTTGACGGTGATGCCCGCATTTTTAATACCGACACCGTGATACCTCAAGGCAGCAATGGCATCGGTCACCACCTGGCCATTACTGAGCAAGCGGCTTTCGGCGGACAGATCAATGTTAATTAACTCAATCGTCAGTTTACGGGTAATAAACTGTTCGACCACGCGATGAAAGGCCACTTGTGCCATTTCATCGCCATGTAACAGGACTAGCGATGACAGAACCCGGATTTTGTTATTCATTATTGTTTTTCCTGAATAGGGCCGCTGCCCTGCGGTTTTTTGATTGATGCCTAGATTAAGGGCACGGGTCTAGCGAGTCATACAAATTAGCTTATAGCACAGGCCTTGGCACTCGACTCTGGCTTGCTTTTCCTTATTGTCGAGAGTGTGAAGGTGGGCGTTAAAAGCCTACAATATTGGCGATTTTACGAAGTTGCTTTGCAAAGTTTCTGAATGATGATCTGTATTACTGAAGTTTAGGGAGGAAGTGTGACAAATAGTGTGAGCGAAAAAGTGCCAGTGAATAATGCAGATGCCGTGGCAGCCAATATGGCGGAGCGCTGTGTGGAAAAAATTATTGCTAATGATCGTGTTGTCCATGGCCTGGGTATTCGCCTGCTCAGTGTGGCGCCGGGGCAAGTGGTATTGGCGATGACCGTGCGTGGCGATATGCTCAACTCGTTGGGCCAATGTCACGGCGGCATGAGCTTTACCCTGGCCGATGCCGCTTTTGCCTGTGCCTGTGTGTCGAGTAATCAGGCCGGTGTTGGCGCACACGCGGCGATGGATTATATTCGCCCGGCGATGGAGGGCGATGAGCTCAGGGCCACGGCGACGGTGCGTCATCAGGGCAAATCGGCGAGTCTGGTGGAGGTGCTTGTCGAAAATCAACAGGGTAAACACATTGCCTTGCTGCATGGTCGTTCGCACAATTTTGCCCAGCCTTTTATAGAAGACTCGGCTATAGAAAGCGCGCTATAGAAAATCCAGATCAAGCAAACTTAGCGATAGAAGATACAGAGGCTTAAACGCCTGTCTTCGCGCGCTCACTGGCTGCACGGCGTTAGGTGCGGTCAGTCAATCTATTTCAGCCAAGATAATTCAATTCAATTCAATTCAATGTAGTGAGATAAACATGAAAGATGCCTTTATTTGCGATGCTATTCGCACTCCCTTTGGTCGCTATGGCGGCTCGCTATCCTCGCTGCGCGCCGATGATCTCGGCGCTCTCCCCATCAAGGCCCTAATGGCGCGCAATCCCCAGGTTAACTGGCAGGCAGTGGACGATGTCTACTACGGTTGTGCCAACCAAGCCGGTGAAGACAATCGCAATGTGGCGCGCATGAGTGCCTTGTTAGCGGGGCTCGATACCGCTGTGCCCGGTGTCACCCTCAACCGGCTGTGCGGTTCGGGTCTCGATGCCGTCGGCAGCGCGGCGCGAGCGATTCGCTGTGGTGAGGCCGACCTGGTGATTGCCGGGGGTGTTGAATCGATGTCTCGCGCGCCACTGGTGATGCCCAAGGCCGACAGCGCCTTTAGCCGCAATGCCGAGATTTACGACACCACACTGGGTTGGCGCTTTGTCAATAAACTGATGAAGAGTCAGTACGGCACCGACTCCATGCCCGAGACCGCCGAAAATGTCGCCGCCGACTACGGTATCGAGCGCGAAGCCCAAGACAAATTTGCCCTGGCCAGTCAGCAGCGCGCCGCAGCGGCCCAGGCCAGCGGTGTGTTGGCCGAGGAAATCGTCCCGGTGAGTATTCCCCGTCGCAAACAAGAGCCGTTGATTTTTGACAAGGACGAACACCCCCGTGCCACCAGCGCCGAGGCCTTGGCTAAACTCGGCACACCCTTTAAGGAAAATGGCACCGTCACCGCAGGCAATGCCTCGGGGCTGAATGACGGTAGCTGCGCGCTGTTGTTGGCCTCCGCCGAGGCGGTGGCAGAATACGGCTTACAGCCAAAAGCCCGCATTGTCGCCATGGCCAGCGCCGGTGTTGACCCTCGAGTGATGGGCATAGGCCCGGTGCCGGCGACGCGCAAAGTACTCGCCAAAGCCGGTTTAAGCCTTGGGCAAATGGATGTCATTGAACTCAACGAAGCCTTCGCCGCCCAGGGTTTAGCGGTCACTCGCGAGCTCGGTCTGGCCGATGATGCCGCTCACGTCAACCCCAACGGTGGTGCCATTGCACTGGGTCACCCCCTCGGTGCCAGTGGTGCCCGGCTAGCCACTACCGCCATGTATCAATTGCAACGCAGCGGTGGGCGCTACGCCCTGTGTACCATGTGCATAGGCGTGGGGCAGGGTATCGCCTTGATTATCGAGCGGGTTTAAGGGTTCTTGCGTTGCAAGGCCAATAAGGCATAACAGATGCACAGCGCGAAGGACTTAGGCCAGCTGCCAGCAGACTTGCCCCGGCCGGTCGATGACGGCGCCTGCGATCACCTGATGGGCATGCACTTACCCGACGTGTCGCTGGCCTCAACCCAGGGTGGCGAGGTGAATGTCTCTCGGCTATCCGGGCTGTCGGTTATTTATATTTACCCGATGACCGGTCGCCCGGATACACCCCTGCCCGATGGCTGGGATCAAATTCCCGGTGCTCGGGGTTGTACGCCCCAGGCCTGTGCGTTTAGAGATCACAGCGCCGAGTTAAGCCAATTAAAGGCCAGGGTGTTGGGTTTAAGTACTCAGCCTGGGGCTTACCAGCGTGAGGCCGCCCAGCGTCTACATCTACCCTTTGCACTGTTGAGTGATGTATCTTTAGCCTTTGCAACACAACTGTCGTTGCCAACAATGGCCGTTGCAGGACAAACGCTGATTAAAAGAATGACGTTAGTTTGTGATGGTCGAAAGATTGTGCAGGTGTTTTATCCGGTATTTCCCCCCGATGCCAGCGCCAAGCAAGTGCTTAACTGGCTTCGACAGCAATACCTAGACCCAGCGTAATAAAGTTCACGCTACATCATTTATTAAAAGGTAGACACGCAACGATGAAAAAACTTTGGGAGCCGTCGGCGGCACGACAATCAGCAGCCAATATGACGGCTTACATGGGCTGGCTCAGTGAGCGCAACGGGCAGAGCTTTAGCGATTACGACAGTCTCTACCAGTGGTCGATAGCGAATCTGGAAGAATTCTGGCAAAGCATTTGGGATTATTTTGAGATGCAATCGCCGACGCCTTATGCGCGAGTGCTGTCGAGTAGCTCCATGCCCGGTGCGCGCTGGTTTGAAGGGGCGAGTGTCAATTTTTCCGAGCGTATTTTTCGTACCCGCGACGATAGCCGCCCGGCGATAATGGCGGAGTCAGAATTCCGCGAACTCTACGAGGTCAGCTGGGCCGAGTTAAATGACAAGGTCGCTAAACTCGCCCACTATTTACGCGAGCTTGGCGTTGAAAAGGGCGATCGGGTAGTGGCCTATATGCCGAATATTCCCGAAACGGTGATCGCCTTTTTAGCGGCTAATTCTATCGGCGCGGTGTGGTCGAGCTGCTCGCCCGACTTCGGCACCAGTAGTGTGGTTGACCGTTTTCAGCAAATATCGCCGAAGCTCATGTTTGCCGTTAATGGCTATACCTACAACGGTAAAATTATTGACCGCTGCGGAGAAGTGGCTTTATTGCAGCAGCAATTGCCCAGCCTCGAGCGGGTGATTACGCTCGACTATGTCGGTAGTGACGATGTTAATAGTGAGAAAATTCAGGGCGAGGCCGTTGTCGACTGGCAACAGGCGCTGGATAATACCGCCACCGATATCGTCTTTGCACAACTGCCCTTTGATCATCCCATTTGGATACTTTATTCATCGGGCACCACCGGCATCCCCAAGGCGATTACCCACGGCCACGGTGGCATGTTGCTCGAACAGTACAAGCACATGGCACTGCACTGTGATATTCAACCCGGTGACCGTTTCTTCTGGTTTTCAACCACCGGCTGGGTGATGTGGAATGTCGGCCTCTCCTCCATGCTCGCCGGTGCGGTGCTGGTGATGTACGACGGCAACCCCGCTTACCCGGCGGTGGACCAGCTTTGGTCGCTGGCCGAGCGGGCACAGTTACAACAGTTTGGTGGTGGTGCCGCCTACTATATCGCCGGCATGAAAGCGGGGTTGGAGCCGGGTAAGCAGTTTGACCTCAGCGCTTTAAAGACGCTGGGTTCTACGGGTTCACCCCTGCCTGAAGAGGGCTTCGAGTGGATTTACAACAGCGTTAAAGCAGACCTTTGGCTAATTTCGATGTGTGGTGGCACCGACATCGCCTCCGCTTTTATTGGCTCTTCGCCGCTATTGCCCGTGTATTCTGGCGAGATTCAATGTCGCATGCTCGGTGTTGATGTACGCGCCCTCAATGATGACGGCAATGCCCTGGTGGGTGAAGTCGGCGAAATGGTGATCACCCAGCCGATGCCGTCGATGCCGATTTATTTCTGGAACGACAGCGACGATCAGCGCTATAAAAAAAGCTATTTTGAAGAATACCCCGGCCTGTGGCGCCAGGGCGACTGGATGGCGTTGTCCAGCGAAGGCACCCTGCAAATTATGGGGCGCTCCGATTCGACCCTCAATCGCGGTGGTATTCGCATTGGCACCAGCGAGGTGTATCGCGGTGTTGAAAGCGTCGACGCCATTGCCGACAGCCTGGTGGTCAGTATTGAGCTCTCCGGTGGCCGGGCCTACATGCCGCTGTTTGTGCAATTAAAACCGGGGCTGACCTTAAACGATGGCATCGTTAAACAAATTAAAGTCGCCCTGCGCAAAGACTTTAGCCCCCGCCATGTGCCCGACGAAGTTTTTCAAATTGACGAAATACCCTACACCATGACCGGTAAAAAGCTTGAAACGCCGATAAAGAAAATACTCATGGGTTTTGATCTCGATAAATCGGTGAATAGGGATTCGATGCGCAATCCCGAGACGATTGATTATTTTATCGAGTTTGCGGAGCAGACGCGGGTGATGTAAGGGCTGATGTAAGGGGCGGTGTATGGATAAAGCGGCGGATCAGCCGGAGTCAGGATGGAATTTTTAGACGTAGATGTCGAGACGCTTACCTATCAACTGAGCGGCCAACTCGCCGCATTCTCTGTCGTGTACTTCGTGACCCACGATCTTGCGGCTGTAGATGTCCTCGAGCAGCTACAGGTAATAATACGGCCCCGTCAGGGGTGAGCTCAGATAGGTAATATCCCAAGACCACACCTGGTTTTAGCCCTGCGGCCGCGATGATTGGGTTGTTTATGCGCCCTGAGATCGCGGTAAAAATGGGCCTCCGAGGCGAGGTAAGCGCCTTAACGTGTTTTTTTTGGCCGCTTGAGCGTGCTCTCGACAATATTGACTGCGTTCTGACGCTGACATGGCGGCGCTCTCGATCACCAGGGCCAATTTCGCATCGCCTGACCACTGCTGTGTGGTGGAGCTTTTACTGGGTACGGGCAAAGCCTTTTTCTTTGGCGATCCCAGCCACGCTCCTATTTGCGGGTGGCAATAATTTATTCAGGATGGATGCTTTGCGTTCACTGGAATATCGGGCCATAACTCACGCACTTGCCGCCCCTGTATTTTTAATTTTAAGGGGTGGAATTTTAAGGGGTGGCAAGCAATGTTACACAGGCGGCCGTGCTGGGAGCTAAAATCTTCGCTACTATAAGGTGAAAGTTAAGGCAATATTGCCCTTATTTTTAAGTAGGGTAGACTGGCAGTAACAATAAAAGCGCAACAAATAGTATTTTGTTAGCGCTAAAATAATAAATAAGGATAGGCCCATGGATTTCTCCCTCAGTCACGAACAGCAAATGATTTACCACTACGGTAGTCATCTGCTTAAAGAATTTGGTCGTGACTACTGGGTTGATTGCGCCGAGCGCCGCGCCTTCCCCACGGCGATGTATAAGCGCGTTGCCGAGGATGGTTTCGTCGGCATCATGGTGCCCGAAGCGGATGGCGGGGCCGGGCTAGGTATGTTGGAAATGGTCTTGCTGCAGGAGGGGCTGGCCAATGCCGGTATTCCCCTGCAAAGCCTAGTGGTGGGTGCCACCATGTCGCTCGGCCCGATTGGCAAACACGGCACGTTTGAGCAAAAGAAAAAATACTTACCGGCGGGCTGTGTTGGTGATATTCGTTTTTGCTTTGCCATTACCGAGCCCGATGCCGGTACCAACACCATGCGCACCTCGACGATGCTCACCGATGATGGCAACGGCGCTTATAAACTTAACGGCCGTAAAACCTTTATTACCGATGCCGAGGGTGCCGACTACATGCTGGTGGTGGCGCGCAATGCTGCACTCAGTGAGGTTGAGCGCAAGACCGATGGCTTCACCATTGCCATTGTCGATACCAAGGCCCCCGGTATTGAAATGCACCCCATTGAATTGAGTATTCCGCTGCCCGAAAAACAGTACCAAGTTTTTTTTGATGATGTCAGCGTCGCTGCTGGCGATATATTGGGGCAATTGGGGAAGGGCTTTAACATCCTCTTTGAAGCGCTTAATCCCGAGCGCATGATCCTCGCCGCCATGTGCTGTGGCATGGGCCGTTATGCGATGGATAGAGCGGTGGAATACGCCAACGAACGGGTGGTTTTCGATGGCCCCATCGGCGCCTACCAAGCCCTTCAGCACCCGCTGGCCAAGGCTAAAACCGATGTTGAGTTGGCCTCATTAATGACACGTAACGCGGCCTGTTTATTTGATAGCGAAGTGGCCTGTGGTGAGGAGGCCAATATGGCCAAGTTTGGCGCCTCTACAGCGGCGGTGAATGCCATTGATGCCTCTCTGCAGTGCTTTGGCGGCAATGGCTTTACCAAGGAGTACGGTATCTTTGATCTCTACCCCTTTGCGCGACTACTGAAAACAGCACCCCTGAATAATGAAATGGTGCTGAATTTTATTGCCGAAAAAGGTATGGGCTTGCCGCGATCTTATTGATTCTTTGGGTTGATTTATCGCTTGTATTAAGTAGATGGTTGAAATGGATAAGCTTTATCCATGATTGCGAAGCTCATGTGTAAAGCCTAGCCATTTCTTATGGCGTTGCTGTGCAATTAAAAAGTCACCACTGCCCGATTAATTTCGCCACCATCGAGCAGGGCAAAGGCTTCATTAATGGCACCAAGCTCGAAGCGGTCGGTGACCATCGCATCTAAATCCAAACGGCCCTGCTTATAGAATTCAAAATAATCTAAAGCGTCGATATGGAAACGGTTAGAGCCCATAAAGCAGCCCATAATGGATTTCTCCAGGTAAAAATGTCCGGGGTCGAGTTCCAGTTTTTGCCCGGTGGGGATGGCGCCAACGATCACTGCCAATCCGCGCGGGGCGAGGGCATACAGGCACTGCTGAGATAATTGCGGCATGCCCACGGCGTCAAAGGCGTAATCGACGCCACCCTTACTGAGTTTTTTAATCGCCTTCACCGCATCGCCGTCAATGCTGTCTGGGCCGCCGAGTACGGTGTGGGTGGCACCAAAGTGACGGGCGGTTTCAAGCTTACCGGGCACCACGTCGATGGCGATAATCTGTTTGGCCCCGGCAATGCGGGCACCCTGAATGATGGAAATACCAATGCCACCAACGCCGAAGACGGCAACGGTCGAGCCGGGTTTTACCTGGGCGGTGTTGAGTGCGGCGCCGACACCGGTGGTTACCGCGCAGCCCACCAGTGCGGCGCGGTCGAGGGGGATGTCCTTGTCGATTTTTACCACGGCGGTTTCGTGGACCAGCATCTTCTCGCAAAAGGCGGAGAGGTCGGCAAACTGGGTGATGCGTTCACCGTTAATGGCAATTCGCGGGGTATCCCCTTTGGGGCGCTGGCAAGAGCGACGGTCCATGCATAAGTGCGGGCGTCCCTGTAGGCATTGTTTACATTGGCCGCAAAACATCGAGGTACAGGCGATCACATGGTCGCCCACCGAGACGTTGGTGACGTCTTCGCCCACGGCTTCAACAACGCCAGCCGGCTCATGGCCGGGAATGGTGGGCACCGGGCCAAGAATGGCTCCTTTGGCGAAGTGCACATCGCTGTGGCAAACACCGCAGGCTGCCGTTTTAATTAATACCTCGTTGGCACGGGGTTCGTCGATATCCACTTCTTCAATGCTCAGGTCGACACCGACCTCTCTAAATACTGCTGCTTGTGCTTTCATACCATTACCTTTTTTAATAATAATTATGGGCGTTTTTATTCGTTTGTTTTTAGTTTCGGAAGGAATTGTGTTCCGTGTCGACTAAGCGCAACAGGGCGGGCCAGGCGAGATCGGCGCCCTTACCAAAGGCGCGGGCACCTTGTTCTTTGGTAATGGCCTGTACCTCTTCGCTGGGAAAAATTAGCGGCATATTGCCAGCCAATGCGGCCACCTGCACATCGCAGGCGCGCTCTAAATAGTAGAGCCGGTAAAAGGCATCGGCGGCACTAATGCCACAGCTTAACAAGCCGTGGTTACGCAGTATCATCGTCCATTCACTGCCAAGGTCGGCGACCAATCGGGCTTTTTCATCGGGGTTGAGGGCGACGCCCTCGTAATCGTGATAGCTAATCGAGCTCAATGCCACCAGTGAGGTTTGAGCCAGTGGCAGTAGACCGTCGCGGTGAGCCGAGACCGCCATGCCCGAGGTGGAATGGGTGTGAAACACACACTGGGCATCGGGGCGATGTTCATGCACCGCGCTGTGAATAATGTAGCCGGCCTTATTAATTTT
>MAAC01017568.1_pt1 | contig 21010 bp, 17 predicted proteins | sample 1115981 | NCBI WGS metagenome assembly MAAC01 (sample SAMN04961126, study PRJNA320927) | seawater metagenome | isolation source: sample BD02T64 sea water enriched with oil for 64 days | place: USA:Gulf of Mexico | collected 2013-07-27
GAGAATGAAACTCAAGATAACATTAAAAAGAATAGCCTGTGCAGGAAAACTTTTAAGACTCTCATATTTACCCGCGCCAAGATTTTGAGATACAATGGCCGAAATAGCACTACGTGTCTGTGCTAAAATCCAAATGATAGTAGATAGAAATGTACCTACAATACCAATTGCGGCAAGAGATTCTGTGCCGTATTCAGAAATATTACCTACAACAGCAGCATCTGTGGAAGACAATACAGGCTCTGCAATTCCTGCAATTATAGCTGGCAACGCAAGTTGTTGTATGCGTTTAAATGAAATGTCTATTTTTTGCATAGCAACTCGTAACAATAAAATGGATCTTCACTTTGGTTTGGGAAATTGATTTCACCTAATTTTTTGTATCCTCTTTTTTTATAAAATATTTGGTTTCTTTCATTTCCACTAAAGGTATCCAATCGAATAGAGCTATAGTTATTCTCCAGAGCAAAATTTTCAGCAAAATCCATTAGGGTTTGTGCAAATCCTTTTCCTTGAAAGTTGGGATGAATGGCTAATCGATGAATATAAAGATTGTTTTCATTAGGAGTTTGCCAATTTATTGGGAGGTATTCTTTATCTATTTTTTGGGTAATGGTAATACAGCCTACAATGGATTCTTCTGAAATTAAAACAAACAACTCATTGCGTTTCAGGTCCTTATTAAATGCTTCTATCGAAGGATAGTTTTCATTCCACTGAAAGATGTTTTGCGACTTCATTTGTTGCCCACAAGCTCTTGTTATGGTTAGGATTTGTTGTATTTCCTTTTTTTTTGCTTTCCGAATCATTTATTCAATGTATTTTTGCCAAAGTTACAAATTTCGAAAAAATGAAAAACATACTTGTACCTGTTGGTTCTACAGAAAATGGAATAAACAATTTAAAATATGCGGTAAACTTTGCTTCGATGAGTGGCGGAAAGGTATATTTAATAAATATTTATAAAGAATTTTCTAAAGTTGGTGGACTTACCAAAGTAAACCAATTAATGATCCATGAAAATGAAAAGCAATTAGAGGAGGTTATAAGTGCGGTAAATACTATTGGAGTTGAGGTTATTGCAAAGCCTATTAAAGGAAATCCATTTGAAGGGATAATAAGAGTTTCTAAACAATTTGATATTGACTTAATTGTCGTGTCCCCACAAAGTATTGAAATTAAAAACGAAGTTTACTTAGGAAATGTAACAGGCAAGATTGTAAAACAGACTGAAATACCTTTGTTAATTGTACCCAAAGATTATTTGTTTAGAAAATTTGATTCCATATTAGTAGCATTTAAAAACGGTCATTTTGAAAAAGAGAATGTGCTAGCACCACTACATAATATGATTGCTTTATTTAAATCTAAGATTAATTTACTGCAAGTTATTACACCTGAAACTACAGAAGAGAATAAAAAAATTGACCAAGAGTTGTTAGATATTAAAAGTACTTTAACTACCACAGAAAATGGGACTACGTTTCAAGGAGTATTAGAACATTTTCAATCGCATAATCCAGATATGTTATGTGTAATAAGGAGAAAAAGAGGTTTCTTTAAAAAACTATGGGAAAAGAACATTGTATTAAAGCGAGATTTTCATACAAGTAAACCCTTACTGATTTTAAGTGGAATTCAAAATTAAATGGGGGATTAGCTCAGCTGGCTAGAGCGCTACGCTGGCAGCGTAGAGGTCATCGGTTCGACTCCGATATTCTCCACAAAAAAAGCAGTTATAATTTTATAGCTGCTTTTTTTATTTGGTAACTAAATAATTTATACAACCGCCACTTCGGTTTTTCTTTTAAAATAAAGAGTTCCATTTTCGCTATAACGGTGTATATCGAAAACTTTTTTTACACCTTTAGCACTAAAAAACTGAATAGTTTTACCGTTAGTTTTTTTTACTTTCTTAACATTAGTAGGTTTTTTAATTGTAAGTTCCATAATCTCATGTTTTAAAATTAAATTAAAAATAGTTATTTGGGCACTACTAATATTAAAAATAAAACGACATAAAGCAAAAATAATCGACAAAATACACCTATAATTAACATGTCGTCTGTTTTTCGTCAAATGAATAAGATCCAGTTTTTAAATACAAGATGTTTACATAAAAAAACATTATATTGTAATTTTTGATATATAAAAAATGCTTATAGGTGCTTAGAAAATAAATATTGTTTTTTTTCGAAAAAAAATAGTTACATGTTTATATTTGTACACCTCAACAACTTTTACAATTAAACAATTATTATATGGAAATTATAGATAAAGCCTTAGAATTTGAGAAAAGAAAACTTTCTTTTCAAACTACAAGTGACAGAATAGTTGCTTCTAGGGAAGTTAAGGCACTTATCCTTGGAATAAATGACGTCTATAAAGAAAACAATGATCCAGAGCTTATGGATCTAATGAAACGTCTTACCGTCATTAAACGTAAAATTGAAGTAAGATTAAAAGGAAGAAAATAGTCCTCAAGTTAGTTTACGTTTTAATTTTTTATAAAAGCTATTGTTTGTTTAACGATTTTATTTAAATCTGTAGACATTTTTGGATTGTCCCATGGGTGACAAGCGCCAAATACATGATCAGCATTTTCAATTATTTCTATTGTACTTTTAGAATTCCATTGATGTAAACTTTCTGCTTCAATTAATGTTACAGAAGTATCTTCAGAACCATGAATGATGAGTTGGTTAGCCTTTAGGTTTTCAACGGCTCGTTTAATGGTTAATCTTTTTTCATTTGATTTAAAGTCTTTGTAAAACTGAAACTCATGAGGCATTTGTTGTTTTGTTCTTCCGTTTTCTACATAAGTGATTCCTGTTTTTTCCCATTGCTTAAAATTTTCAGAATTTTCTTGAAAACGAACCTTAAAATCACATACACCTGCCCAGGTAATCACATTGGAAATAATTGGATTTTCTTCGGCTTTTATGAGTACAATTCCGCCACCACGACTATGACCTATTAATGATATATTATTAGTGTCAATCTCCTTTTCATAATCATTATTTGACGACACTAAAGAGATGATACTTTCTAAATCATTTAGCTCTATACTAAAATTGTTTTGGCCAAAGGCATTTAAATCTGGAAAATCTATGGGCTGTTCTAGTGTACCACCATTATGAGAAAAATTAAATTTTAAAAAGAAAAACCCCTCACGTGCAAAAGTCTCAGCTACCAAATGCCAAGCCCCCCAATCTTTAAAACCTTTATAGCCATGACAAAATATAATAATTGATTTTGGAGATTGATTGGGCACATAACTTACATCATAAAGTATTGGTTTTTTACCAGATCTATTTAGGACTAAGTTTCTTTCTAATATCATGTTATATTTCTTTTTCTGTAAAGGGAATTTTTGGATTACAAATTTCTTTAATTAAATCTTTTAATTGAATGTTATATTCTGTTAAAATATTATCTGAAACAGAAGTGTTCCTTTGCCGATCACCTGATTTTTCTTTTTTTCCGAAATTTAAAAATCCTTCCTTAAGATTTTTAAAGGAAATGATTCCCGCCTGTGCATTTTCGAAAGAGGTTTTATCTTTAATCATGAGGGAATAAGCAAGTACCTGAAATATTTTAGCGTATTTATAATCGGCTGTAAGCTCATTCCAATCTACAATATTTAAATCGGGTTGTTTTACGAGACCTGTTTTATAATCTATAATTCGTAACGTATTATTATATTCATCAACACGATCAACTTTTCCTTTAATTTTTACAGGAAAATTAAGTTCTTTAATAGGAATGTCAATTATTAAATCACTTTCAATGCTTATAATTTTTATTTGATTTCCTTTTTTTATTTCTGAAATTTCAAAGTTGATAAAATTTAATATAAATCGTTTAGCAACTTCAAAAATTATCAGGTTTTTTCCTTTAGAAATGTCACCTTCTTTAAAGGTTCTTACAAATTGTTTTCTTACTTCTTTCTCAATGTTTTGTTGCATTTTAACCAAGATATCATTTGTTAAAAAACAACTCTCTAATGGCTTATAAAAGGCTTCTAGGGTGTCATGTACAATCGTTCCTAATGTGTTGGCTGCAACCGTTTCTTCAACTTCCTTAAATTCATTGATCTTTAATATTTTTTGATAATAAAAATCTATAGGGTTCCTAATATAAGTGGTTAATGCGGAAGGAGAAAACCCATAATTGGCAATTTCTTTAAGACGTATAATAACATCTTCCGTTTTATCAACACTTTTTAGTTTTAAATTATTTATGTTAATAATAGGATTTATAATGAATTTTTCTATTGTATGTTCTGGAATATTTTCAATTTCTAGCTGAGAAATAAACCTACTTTTTTCTCCAGTATTTAAACCATCTGAAAAATTATTATACAATAAAGTAATGTTTTTTGCTCGATGCAAAAACCTATAAAAGTGATACGTGTATATCGCATCTTTTTCTGTATACGTAGGAAGTGCATATTGCTGTTTTAAATCGTAGGTGATAAAAGAAGAATTAGATTTTCCTGATGGGAAGGTGCCTTCATTTACGGAGGAAATAATTAAATTTTCAAAATCTAGGACTCTAGATTCAAGTACTCCCATAATTTGTAGTCCATTATAGGCATCCCCCTTAAAATCTAAAGTGGTAGTGGCAATTAATTCAGAAAAAAGATGTTGAACTGTTTTTACTGTTTTTAGGTATTTAAATTTGTTATTTAATCTATCAATATTTTGAAAAACAGTATATAAATTATAATAAACTACCCGTTCAATTTTTGAAAGGTTTTCTATAGATTTTAGTTGTAAAAGAAGGGTTAAACAAGAAATGAGAGCCTTGGAACTTTTGTTTTCCCAATCGTCAAAGAGAAGCTTTAGTGTACTGTCTTCCTTGTTTTGATTTAACTCTAAAAGTTTTGATAAAGGTATATGCGTTATATTTTCTTTTGAAATATTAGATATAATCCTCCTAGAATTTATCAGTAATTTTGAAGCCAAAGGATGATTTAATATGGAAAGTATATTTTTATGATAATAAGTATTACTCGAATGAACATGTAATGATAATAGTAATTCAAAAAAGACAACAGCAGGGAATGACTTTAATGAAACTCCCATCGTTACATTTACGCTATTAACGTTTGGGGGTAAGGATTGTAATATGGGTAATAATAAATTTTCATCAGCTAAAACAACTGCAGTTTTGTTAAGTTCAGCTTCAGAAAATTTAGATAACGTTTGGCCAATAAATTTTGCTTGACCAATATTTTTTTGAACTTCAACAATATTAAAAATCTTTTCTTTCTCAAAATTATTACCAATATATATTAAAGCTTGATTTTTAAAGTAGTTCCATTCAGCAGCATATTTTCTTAAAAAATAAGAAGCACTATGTTTATCATCATGATAAAAATGGGCATCTGTATCCCAGTAAATTTCAGTATTTCCCCTTTCTAGTAATTCTTGAATTATGGTTTGCTCCGCATTATTTAGCGCATTAAAACCAATGAATATGTGTTTTATGTCTAAATGGTTAGTACTGTAATGTTCTATATTTTCGGCAGCTTCCCGATAGACCATTCCTTGATAGCCTATGTTATCATTTAATAATGAATCGTATAATTTTTCATAAAAAACTTGTAGACTTTCCCAAAAAGCTAAATAGTTTTCTATCAGCTTTGTTTTTTCATTATTTACATACCAATGATTAACATCTTGAATACTGCTTAGGTAATTAAAAAATGGCTTAGGGGGAATTAAATACCTATCTATTTCATTAAAATCATTTATCAATGTATTTCCCCAAGTTGAAAAAACATCAAAACTATCTTTTTCTTGTTGTGTATGGATATTTGTATAAACCTCATAGCTTTTAAAAAGCAACTCAGTTTGATTGATAATTTTTAATCCAGATAGCTCTACAATAAATTCCTCTATACTTATAATTTTAGGAGCGAATGTAGTACTTGTCGCTTCTTTTTTTAGAGAATTTAATAAAAACCCCCCAGCTCTTTTGCTGGGTAAAATAAAAGTAAAAGAAGAAACATCTAAATGATTTTCTTTTATATGATTAATTGTTTCTTCGAGAAATGTTAGCATCATATAAAAATAAAAAACGTCCCGATATTATCGGGACGTTTTAATAAAAATATTATATTATTTAATATAATATTAGTTTTTATTAAGGCTAATTTCAACTCTACGGTTGTTAGCACGGCCTTCTCTTGTTTTATTAGTATCTAACGGTCTATCTTCACCAAATCCTTCATGAGATAGTCTATCTGATCCAATTCCATTTTCAATTAAGTAAGTCATAACTGAGCTAGCTCTTTCTCCAGATAACTTTTTATTAAGTTTATCACTTCCTACACTATCCGTATGACCTTCAATTAAGAATTTAGCATTAGGGTATTCTTTCATTATACCAATAATGTCTCCTAATACTTTACTAGATTGTTCTTTAATAGATGCTTTACCAGTATCAAATAAGATTGTTTTAGCATAAGAATTCAATGCAGCTTTAACAGCTTCAGAAATTTCAGGACACCCGTTATTTGCAACAGTACCTGCTAAATCAGGACATAAATCATCTTTGTCTGGTACACCGTCACCATCTCTATCTGGCCAAGGACATCCATTATTTGCTTTTGGACCTGGAGTTTCAGGACACTCATCCTCATTGTCAGGGATGCCATCACCATCAGTATCAGGACAACCATTAAATTCTACTAAACCAGGAGTATTAGGACAAGTATCTAAATGATCAGGGATACCATCACCATCAGAGTCTGGACAACCATTAAATTCTGGTAAACCAGGAGTGTTTGGACATTCGTCGTTTCTATCTTCTATACCATCACCATCAGTATCAGGACAACCATTAAATTCTGGTAAACCAGGAGTTTCTGGACATTCATCTTCATAATCATATATACCATCACCATCAGTATCTTTTCCACCAAATTTAAATTTTAAACCTAATGTATGTTGAAAATGAGTTGCACCATAATTATCTTCGAAAGAATGCTTGTAAGTAGATTGAGCAGCAATAGCTAAGTTTTCTGCTAACCAGAAATCAACACCAACTAATCCGTTAGCGGTTCCAAACCCAATATCATCTATCCAAGTATATCCACCACCTACACCTAAGTAAGGAGCAAACCAACTTCCATTAAGTAATTCTCTAAAACTATATTTTACTTCACCATCTGCAGCTATATATGCTAAATCTTCAGCTTCACCATCACCAACTTTACCAATACTATTTAATGTACCAACTGCTACAAAAGTAAATCCACTGCCTACATATCTACCAATTTTTAGTTCAGACACTGAAGGAATCATATTCCAATGATCGTTTACATTAAAGTATTCCTGAAAGATATCACCAACTTGTTGATCTCCGTTTGAATTAAATTCTTGAAATCTTCCGCTATCAGCTCCTGTAGGGAAAAAATCTACGGCGTTTACACCAAGTTCAATTGACCAAGGATTGTTTTTATCCTGAGCATTAGAAACGCCAACTCCAACTAATAAGAGTATGGCTACTAAATAAATGTTAAGATGTTTCATATTTGATTATTTAATTTTTAAGTGTTATTAATGGCAAAAGTAAGTTGTTAAAATATATTAACAAAAACAAATCTATTAAATTTTTTGTAAATACCCTGCCTTTATTACCGAAATTAAGCTTTTTAGCTTTTTAAAATTTGTAATTTTTTACCAATTTTAACAAATGCTTCTATAGCTTTGTCTAAATGTTCAACCTCATGAGCAGCAGAAAGTTGCACTCTTATCCTTGCTTTATCCTTCGGAACTACTGGAAAAAAGAAGCCAATTACATAAATACCCTCTTCTAAAAGCATATCTGCCATGGTTTGTGAAAGCTTGGCGTCATAAAGCATTACAGGTACAATTGCCGAATCACCTTCTACAATATCAAATCCTGCGTTTTTCATTCCTTTTTTAAAATAATTGGTGTTTTTCTCTAATTTATCTCTAAGTGAGGTGTCGTTAGAAAGTATGTCAAACACTTTTATAGAAGCACCTACGATTGCAGGGGCTAATGAATTAGAAAACAAATAAGGTCTTGATCGTTGGCGTAAAATTTCAATGATTTCTTTTTTTCCTGTGGTATATCCTCCCATTGCTCCACCTAGTGCTTTTCCAAGGGTCCCAGTAATAATATCTACCCTGTCCATAACACCCTTTTCTTCAAGAGTTCCTCTTCCTGTTTCACCAATAAAACCAGCCGCATGACATTCGTCTATCATAACTAAAGCATCATACTTGTCAGCCAAATCACATATTTTATCTAAAGGAGCAACAATACCATCCATAGAAAACACTCCGTCTGTGACAATTATTTTATGGCGAGTTCCATTTTTGTTTGCAGCTATTAATTGTTCTTCTAAATCTGCCATATTACTGTTTGCATAACGATAACGAGCAGCTTTACATAATCTCACGCCATCAATAATGGAAGCATGATTTAATGAATCTGAAATTATTGCATCTTCTTTACCAAGTAATGGCTCAAACACTCCGCCATTTGCATCAAAAGCAGCTGCATATAATATAGTGTCTTCAGTTTCGTAATACGCTGTTATTTTATTTTCTAACTCTTTATGGATATCTTGAGTTCCGCAAATAAAACGCACAGAAGACATTCCAAAACCATGAGAATCCATGGCATCTTTTGCGGCTTGAATTACCTCTTTATTATCTGATAAACCTAAATAGTTATTGGCACAAAAATTAATTACTTCTTCTCCTGTCGAAATTTTTATTATAGCTCCTTGTGGAGAGGTTATAATGCGTTCTTTTTTATAGAGACCGTTGTCTTTTATTTCTTGAAGTTCTTTAGCAAGATGATCTTTTAATTTACCGTACATAGTGTTTGTTTTTAGTGCTTACAAAATTAAACTTTATTTATAAAAATACCTTCAGAAGTAGAATAGATAAGTATTTTTTCTAATACTTTATATCCCATCTCATTTAGAGCGGAAGCATAACTTGTAATTTGCCTTTTATGACTGTCATTTAATGCTCCAGTTTTATAGTCTATTATTGTAACAGAATTGTCCTTATGGAAATTTAAACGATCTGGAATATGAATTTCTCCTTGAGCAGTGATTATTTTTTTTTCTGTTACTACTTTTTCCGTAGGTTTAAAAAAATGATTTAATTTAGGATGAGTTACAATATTTGAAATCATTTCTTTTAGGGATTGATTTTCTTCAGTAGTAATTTCATGATTATGATCTAAGTCTTTTATAACCAATTCCAAATCGTCTTCATACTTAACCTTCTCCATGGTATGATGTAATAAATTTCCAGAAAAGATCGCCTCTTCCTTTTTAGTGTCCCATAAAAGTGCATCTCTTGAAATTATGTTGAGATTGTGATCTTGTGGAGAAGTAGAAATAAATTTTGATTTTATAGATTTTACATGTCCTTCTTTAGAACCTGAAAGGAGTAGTTGTGGGATACCTATTTCATATACATCTTTACCCTTTTCCCAAAGGCCTTTGTATTTTAAAAACTCACCAAAAAATTGATTAAAAGTGGAGGGTTTATTCTCTTTTACTTCAGAAGGAATTTCAGAGAAAATATAAAGTTGCACCTCGGCTCGCGTTAAAGTAACATATAATAAATTTAGGTTGTCGAGTTCTAGTGTATTCCTCCTTTTTTGGTAAATGTTTTTTCCAATTTCACCATATTCTTGAATAGTACTGTTAAAGTTTACAAGCGATTCTTTAAATTCAAATTCTTCTTCATTTAATGGGTACCATGATTTTGGTTCTATCTCATTATAAATTGAAAGGTCTGCATAGGGAAATAAGACCACAGGAAATTCCAGTCCTTTTGCTTTATGAACCGTCATTAACTGAACCCCTTCTACACTTTCACTCACTGGAATTCCTGCCTTTTCTTTTTGAAGCTCCCAATCTTCTAAAAACGCAACTTTACTTGCTTTGGGTTGCTGTTCAAATTCATATACTAAATCCATCAACCCAAATAAATAGGTGTCTGCAGCAGCATTTAATTTAAATTTTCGGATGCAATATTCGAAACTATCATATAAGGATAAGGACTGAATTTTATTAAAACTGAAATCAAGGTTATAGTTGTCAAAATAGGAAGAAAATTCTTCTAAAGAAGTTTTTACTAGAGCATTGAAAAAAGTGTGTTTTTCTTCTGAAACTGAAAGGTGTTCGTGTAAAAACTCTAATAGATTAATTTTTACTTCATGATTTTCAGGAAAAATACTTACAACTAAGCAATTTATTAAAAATTGAACAACTGGAGAATGTTGTAATAAAAGTGTTTCAGAAGAAATAACCGAAATTCCATTTTCTAACAGAAAGGTCCCCAAAGTGATTCCGTCTTTTCTTTTACGAGTAAGAATGCAAATGTCTTTTTCCCGGTAACCGCTAATTAATAATTCTTTTATGGTTTTAAGAACTTTTTCAGCATAGACCTCGTGAGACTCTTGTTTGTTTTTTGTGTCAATAAATTCAAATTTCACATACCCCCCGTTTTTCTTAGTGGAATTTTGTTGATTCCCTGAAACATATAGGTTTTTATGATGAGCATCTCCAAAATAATTCGCTGTAAAGGTGAAGAACTCATTATTGAAATCAATGATCTCTTTACAAGACCTGTAATTGGTTGATAAATGAAGAAGTTTTTTTTCTATATGAAATGGATTTTCAGCATTGCAAAGCTCGATAAATTGTTCTGGCAAACCACCTCGCCAACGATAGATAGATTGTTTGGCATCGCCTACCATTAACAAGCTTCCTTGGTTACCATCTTGATATTGCTGAGAAATTGAATTGTCAATTAACGGAATCATATTTTGCCATTGAAGTAGGGAGGTGTCTTGAAACTCATCTATAAAATAGTGTCGATATCGCTCTCCTAATCGTTCATAAATAAAAGGAGTGGGTTGGTTTTTAATCTCGTTATTGATAAGCTGATTAAATTCTGAAATGGGTAATATATTTTGCTCTTCTTTTAAGAATTCGATTTCTTGACTGACTAAATTTATTACTGAAAGTGGGTTGATGTTTTTCAGCAAAGAATTTACAAATAATTCTTTATGTGCTAATGTTTTGGTTTCATTTAAGTTTGTAATAAAAAGAGGTTCTAACTCGTCTATAACTATAGCAAGTTCGGGAGTGTTTTTTTTAACTCTACCAGGATATAATGGCTTTTCTCCCATGGTTTCTTGCCACTTTGTCTTAAAATTTAAGTCAAATTTTCCTTTAGCTAAGTTTTGAAAATGTTTTGGCAAATAACCACTACTAAAATCAGTAAATTCTAATCCAGCTTCCTCAATTAATTGAAGCGTTTTATTGGCAATCTTTATTATATCGGTTTCAAGAGTTTTTCTTTTTTCTTTTAACTGTTTTCTAAATTTAATAAAGTCATCAAGCGACTTTTCTTTTAGCAGGTCTATTGAAGAGCTATCATTTTCATTAAATAATAAACTGGAGGTTTTTATAATATCTTTGGAGATGTCCCAAGATTTATCATCATCAATTTTTTCTAAAGCAAAATCTAATAAAACTTGAGTTGTTTTTGAGTTGTTTCTTGCTTTTGAAAGGAGTTGGTCGACCGCTTCAGAAGTTAGCTTAGGAATATCTAAACTGACTTCAAAATTTCCTGAAAGCTGTAAATCTCTTGCAAATGTTCTAATAATTCTATGATTAAAACTATCGATGGTTTCTACACTAAAACTCGAATAATTATGAAGGATATGCTTTAATACTTTTTTAGATTGTCTTTGAATACTCTCAAGACTCAATCCTGTTTCTTCGGCTATTTGCTTAGCCATATCCATAGGACTATTAATAGAATCAATTTGAGAAAAGGAAGTCAGATTACTAATAATCCGCTGTTTCATTTCGGCAACAGCCTTATTGGTAAAGGTAATTGCTAAAATGTATTTGTAATACCCTGAGTTTTTTGCTTGTAAAATTATCTTAAGATATTCCTTAACAAGTGTAAAGGTTTTTCCACTCCCAGCAGCGGCATCATAAATGATAAATGGTGGTTTTTTTTTCAAAAAAGTGTTTTCGCTAAGATACTTAAAATGTCTTTTTATAAAAGGGCATATTAGAAATATCTATGAAGGTATAAGTTTCAAATAGTAGTTCTTAATTTTTTAATCTGATTATTGCGTACTTTTGAAAAGGAAATAAATTATTAATCAATAAAACTAAAGATATGTCATTTACATTACCACAATTAAAATATGCATTTGATGCATTAGAACCCCATATAGACGCTAAAACCATGGAAATTCACCATGGAAAACACCATCAAGGATATACTAATAACTTAAATGGAGCAATTGAAGGGACCGATCTAGAAGGGAAGTCAATTGATGAGATCCTTACAAGTCTTGATATGAATAACAATGCAGTTAGAAATAATGGTGGCGGATTCTTTAACCATAGTCTTTTTTGGGAAGTAATGTCTCCTAAAGGAGGAGGAGAGCCTAGTGGAGAATTAGCAGAGGCTATTAATTCTGCTTTTGGAAGTTTTGAAGCTTTTAAAGAAAAGTTTTCTGTTGCTGCAAAAACAAGATTTGGATCTGGATGGGCTTGGCTTTGTGTTCATAAAGGAGGCAAAGTAGAAGTTTGTTCAACGGCCAATCAAGATAATTCACTTATGCCTGGAATAGGGTGTGGAGGGTATCCAATTTTAGGTCTTGATGTGTGGGAACATGCTTACTATTTAAATTATCAAAACCGAAGACCAGATTACGTGACAGCGTTTTTTAATGTTATTAACTGGAATGAAGTGTCTGCAAGATATGCGTCGAATAAATAATCTTTAAATAGCATTTGTATTACAAATTTAAAACCTCGCTTTTGCGGGGTTTTTCTATTTTGTAATAATTGCTTTTCAAAATATTGAGTATAAATTAAACAAGTATTAGGAAAATATTTGAAGAACAACTCTCAAAAAAATTATTAATAATTATTATAGTTAGATCCGCCAATTCTTTTTTTAGATTTTGGGCATAAACTTACATAAACAATAGATTTAATGAGAAGAAGAAACGGTTCGCTAGAACTGTTGTAGTTAGGAATTGAAATTTGAATAGCTCACCACCCCAAAATTTGGCGCATAAAAAAAGGTAAACAAGAGATGTTCACCTTTTTTTGCCCCAAATCTACCATGAACTTAACCTACTTATGCTATGGTATACTCAAATATAAAAAAATAATACCTTAATTGAATAATCTTTTAGACTAAGCGCTTTAAAATTCGTTAAAAAACAATTCTAAAATGGAGAGTAAATAAAAAGACAATATTTAACTGTAGAATTCGTCTAAAAAATAAAAAAGGTAAACTGTTGTTTACCTTTTTTGCCCCAAATCTACCATGAACTTAACCTACTTATGCTTATGGTATATTCAAATATATCATATTATTAGAAATATAATGCAAGACAATTCCTACTTTTGGACAAAACGAATGATATGTTCGTTAAAAAACACAAAATGTATTGATTGTTTTGTGTTTTTAACATTTAAACATAGAAATAGGTTGATGAAAAATGATAAAAATTACCGAAACGTTCTAAAATATTATTAATAAGCTCTTTCAGGATTGCCTTCGTAAAAATTAATAAAAGCTCTATTTACAACTCGATTTCCTCCTGGTGTTGGATAATCACCTGTAAAATACCAATCTCCTAAATCTTTTGGACATGCTTTGTGAAGATCATCAACAGATTGAAAAATCACCTTTACTTTAGAAGTGATACTTTCTTCGCTTATTAATTCAGCAATTTTATCTGAAATTTCTTCATCTGTAAAAGGAGCATATAATTCCTTAACATGATTTATTTGCTCTTTATCATCTTCTCCAACTTGCGCCTTACATTTATGATAAATTTCTTCCACTATAGCTTCAGTACCTCGATCATGATGAAGTGCTTTAGCTGCCTGAAACGCAATCAAACCTTCCAATCGTGCCATATCGATACCATAACAATCTGGATATCTAATTTGTGGGGCGGAAGAAACAATAACAATTTGTTTAGGGTTTAAACGATCCATCATTTTTAAAATACTCTTTTTTAAAGTAGTACCCCTAACAATACTATCATCAATAATAACTAAGTTATCTTGTGGTTTTACAACTCCATAGGTAACATCATATATATGTGCTACCAAATCATCTCGACTGCTATCTTCAGTAATAAACGTACGAAGTTTAGCGTCTTTAATGGCTATTTTTTCTGTTCGTATTTTCTGCGACTGAATTTCCTTAAGCCTTTTAGGAGTTAGACCTTCTTTTTCTTTTAGAATGGCTTCGGTCTTCTGCTTATTTAATTCATCTTGGGCAGCTTCTAACATTCCATAGAAAGAGGTTTCGGCAGTATTAGGAATAAATGAAAACACAGAGTTTTCAGTATCAAAATTAATTGCTTCTAAAACTTTAGGCATTACAAGCCTTCCTAATTCTTTTCGTTCTTGATAGATTTCTGCATCACTTCCACGGGAAAAATAAATACGCTCAAATGAGCATGATTTTTTTTCAAGGGGTTCTAAAATTTTAGAAATCTTCATATAGCCGTCCTTTCTTAAAAGTAAGGCATGTCCTGGATCTAATTCTTTAACTTCTTCAAAGGGAACATTAAAAACGGTTTGAATTACAGGTCTTTCTGAAGCGACTACTACTATTTCGTCATCTTTATAATAAAAAGCGGGGCGAATTCCTGCAGGATCTCTAAATACAAAAGAATCTCCATGACCTAACAATCCTGCCATGGCATAACCACCATCCCAATCTCTGGAAGATTTTTTTAAAATTTTAGAGAGATTTAAGTTTTCAACTATATAAGGAGAGGCTTCAATTTTACTCATGCCTAAAGCCTTAGATTTTTTATAAAGCTTTCTTACTGCGTCATCTAAAAAATGGCCGATTTTTTCCATCACAGTAATGGTATCTGCCTTTTCTTTAGGATGCATTCCAAGCTCAATTAAATTATTAAATAATTGAGTGGTGTTGGTCATATTAAAGTTACCTGCAATAATTAGGTTACGGTGCATCCAATTATTTTGACGAAGAAATGGATGTACATGTTCTACACTATTTCCGCCAAAAGTTCCATACCTTACATGTCCCAACATTAATTCTCCTAAATAGGGAATGTTCTTTTTTTGAGCTTCAACATCAGCTTTTATTTCTGGACGGTTAGTTAGTTCTTCATTGATACGACCATTAATTTTTCCAAAAATATCTTGAATGGGTTGAGCGGCATTAGATCGAACTCTACTAATATACCTTTCTCCTGGGGCAACATTTAGCTTTATACTGGCAAAACCAGCACCGTCCTGTCCACGATTGTGCTGCTTTTCCATCATTAAATACATTTTATTTATTCCGTAGAATGCCGTGCCATATTTTTCTTTATAGAATTCTAATGGCTTAAGAAGTCGAATTAAGGCAATTCCACATTCGTGTTTTAACGCGTCGCTCATATTATTTTAGCAATAAGTAATTATATAAAAAAAGCCTCCGAAATTTTAGACGAAGGCAGCTTGTTATGTTAATTCAATATCAAATTGAGTTAAACTCTTAAATTGAAGTATTCGTTTGTATACTTCTTTTTTATCTAGATGCAACATTCGTTCGGTTCCAAATTTTTCTACACAAAATGAAGCCAGTGCAGAACCGTATATTATTGCTTTTTTTAAGTTTTCGTAACTATAGTCTTCCGTCTTTGCAAGATATCCGGCAAATCCACCTGCAAATGTATCTCCAGCTCCAGTAGGATCAAAAACTTCCTTTAATGGTAAGGCCGGTGCAAAAAACACTTCGTCATTATAAAATAATAAAGCCCCATGTTCTCCTTTTTTAATTACTACAAATTTTGGCCCCATGGTCATAATCTTTTTTGCAGCAACTACTAATGAATATTCCCCTGTAAGTTGTCTTGCTTCTTCATCATTAATAGTAATTACGTCAATTTTAGCAATCACTTTCAATAAATCTTCAAGAGCATTATCCATCCAAAAATTCATCGTATCTAAAATGATGAGTTTTGGCCTTTTTGTCATTTGTTCAATAACACCCAACTGAACTAGTGGATGAAGGTTACCCAACATTACAACTTCAGCATCTTTAAAGTTTTCAGGAACTATAGGATTAAAATCGGCTAGTACATTTAATTCTGTTGCCAAAGTATCTCGAGTATTCATATCGTTATGATACTTTCCTTTCCAGAAAAAAGTTTTTCCATCTTCTACAACTTCTAGACTAGAAACATCGAGTCCTTTATCTTGAAGCATTTGGATGTTTTCATTTGGGAAATCACCTCCAACAACAGATATAATAGCGCCATCAACATCAAATTGTGAAGCGGCTAATCCTATAAAAGTGGCTGCCCCACCTAATATTTTATCTGTTTTCCCAAAAGGGGTTTCAATAGCATCGAATGCAACAGTCCCGACGATAATAAGCTTACTCATAAAAGGGTTTTAATTTAAAATGCAAATTTAATCAATTAAATGATAAAATATAGATTTTATTAAACTGTCTAATGCAAAGTTCATATACTTCATTAATCAATATGTAAATGTTAAAAGACTGAAATTTAGCAATGAAAAAAAACAAAAAGAAAATACTTACAAAAAAGAAAGAATTAATGTATTTCAACGATTATAAATATCAATATATCGAAAAGACCTGAAAAACAATCATTTAAAATAAGATTATTCCTACAATTGTATAGAAATTAAAACTATCGTAGTACAATTGTACTTGAATTAAATTTTTATCATTATGAAAACATTTATAAAAATAATATTCGGAATACTTATAATTACAAGTAATTCATATGCTCAAGTAGGGATTAATACAACAACTCCTGGATCAAGTGCTATTTTGGATATTAATTCCAATAATAAAGGAGTTCTTTTTCCACAAGTACAATTAACGTCAATAACGGATCAATCAACTGTAAACAATCCAGATAATGGTGTTTTTGTTTTTAATGTAGATCCAAATGGTACCGGTGATACTCAGGTATATCCAGGATTCTACTGGTGGAATGATGATGACGGCGAATGGGAACGATTTACCGATGGCGAACAAGGAAATCATTATGTGGGAGAATTATATGGAGGAGGAGTAGTTTTTTATGTATATGAAAACGGGGAGCATGGTTTAATCGCAAGTTTTGATGATCTTGGAGGAGTAGGAGGAGTTGATTGGGGTCCACGATCAAATGTAACAACTGCAGAAAGTTGGTGGGATGGTGCAACTAATACTACAAATGCTGTTGCTGCTGGTGCTGCTATTAATGATGCAGTTAAGTTATGTGATGATTATTCGAATGATGGATATTCAGATTGGCATTTGCCTTCAATAGGAGAGCTTAAAGCACTTGAAGATGCAGCCTATGTTTTATTTAAGGTGTTAGATTCTGATGGAGACTCAAATACTAATGCTCCTAATTATGGAGGACAATATTGGTCCTCTACACAATTAGATAGAGATGATGCGTATTCGTTTAAGTTTACCAACACACATACTGAAAGTAAGGATAAAGACACGAATTTTCTGGTAAGAGCAGTAAGATCTTTCTAAAAAATTAAAAGTATAAAAAAGCCTCTATGAATTCATAGAGGCTTTTTTATTTCCTTCCAAAATCAGCAGGGATTTCTCCCCAAGCTTTTGTCTCCCACTTTATTATAATTGTTGTGTAGGTATTATTTTTTAACCAATCTTCTGCACGTTTCAATAATTCGAAGACCTTTTTATTTTTTGAAGTTTGTTTTAATTTGGTATTGCATTTTTTCTTTTTCACCCACCCAATTGCAATTTTTGAATCGCTATAAATTTTACGATCACTTTTTTGCTGTTTTAAATAAGCAAGACCATGCACCAAAGCCAGAAATTCCCCAATATTATTAGTACCTTGTTGAAAGGGTCCTTGGTGAAATAATTGTTTATGGGTTTGTGTGTCTACTCCACGATATTCCATAATCCCAGGATTTCCACTTGAAGCAGCGTCTACGGCAATAGTATATAAGTTAGGCTCCCCTATTTTTTCTAATTCTTCTTTAGTGAGCGTTTTCTTTTTCGTGTTTTTTCCCTTATAATCTGCATATTCTTTATTGTAGGCTATTTTGGCTTCGTTAAAAGTTAAAAAAGATTTGTATTGTGCTCCAGGCACTCCTTTTATGGAGCGTTGGCATTCTTTCCAACTATCAAAAATACCAGCAGGGTTTCCAAACCAGACCACATAAAATTTTTTCTTTTTAGCCAAAGCTTATTTTTTTAATACGTTTTCAATTGTCTTCGGGAAAAACTCATATTCTAATTCATGTATTTTTTCAGCAACAGAATCAGCAGTGTCCTTTTCAGAAATAGGCATTTTTTTCTGAAAAATGATCCCTCCTTCATCATAATTTTCATTTACAAAATGTATGGTTATTCCAGTTTCAGATTCTTTGTTTTTTATAACAGATTCGTGAACGTGAGCCCCATACATTCCTTTCCCCCCATATTTTGGTAATAAAGCAGGATGAATATTAATCACTTTATTGGGAAATTCATTCAAAATTGATTCAGGAAATTTCAGTAAAAACCCAGCAAGAACGATAATATCTGGCTTCTCATTTTTTAGCACATTCAATACTTTATCAGTATCACAAAGGTCTTCTTTGGAAAAATAAGAAGCGGGAGTATTTAAATTTTTTGCACGTTCTAAAACTTTTGCATTTTTTTTATTGGAAAGCACTAAAGAGACATTTGCAAAATCAGTTTTTTGAAAATATTTAATGATATTTTGAGCGTTAGTTCCACTCCCAGAAGCAAATATAACAATGCGCTTCATAATATAACTTTATTAATTAGGTTGATGTAAATTACGTTTTAAAACACAAAAGTAATGTAAAAGAAGATTTACTCAGCTAAAATGTTTACTTTAGAATCACATTTTATAATTAATAGGGTATTTTAAATTAAAATATTTTATTTTTGCGGATTATAATTAAATTTTAAAAACAAGAATTATGTCAGACATTGCATCAAGAGTAAAAGCTATTATCGTAGACAAGTTAGGTGTAGACGAAAATGAAGTTGTTATCGAAGCTAGCTTCACAAACGACTTAGGAGCCGACTCACTAGATACGGTAGAACTTATTATGGAATTTGAAAAAGAATTTGATATCCAAATTCCAGACGATCAAGCTGAAAATATTGCAACAGTTGGTCAAGCAATATCATATATTGAAGAAGCTAAATAAAACTACTTCTTTATGGAATTAAAGCGAGTTGTAGTAACAGGTCTAGGTGCACTTACTCCTATTGGGAACAATGTTGAAGAATATTGGGATGCATTAATTAAAGGAAAAAGTGGGTGCGCTAATATTACCTATTTTGATACAGAAAAGTTCAAAACTAAATTCGCTTGTGAACTTAAAAACTTCGACCCATTAGAACATTTTAATAGAAAAGAAGCTCGAAAACTCGATCGTTTCGCTCAATATGCTCTTGTTTCTGCTAAGGAAGCAATAGAAGACGCAAAAATTAATCTCGAGGAGGTTGATAAATTTAGAGTTGGCGTAATATGGGGTGCAGGAATTGGAGGATTGGAGACTTTTCAAAATGAAGTGTTAAATTATTCTGAAGGGGATGGAACACCACGTTTCAACCCCTTTTTTATCCCTAAAATGATAGCGGATATTGCTCCGGCAAATATTTCTATTAAGTATGGGTTTATGGGACCCAACTACACAACAGTTTCTGCTTGTGCATCGGCTGCTAACGCTCTTATAGATGCTTTTAATTATATACGATTAGGGCAATGTGACGTTATCGTTTCTGGAGGAAGTGAAGCTGCAGTTACTATTGCAGGGATGGGAGGTTTTAATGCAATGCATGCATTATCAACTCGTAATGAAAGTCCAGAAACAGCCTCAAGACCTTTTGATGCTACTCGTGATGGATTTGTATTAGGGGAAGGCGCAGGAGCTCTTGTTCTTGAAGAATATGAACACGCTAAAAAAAGAGGTGCTAAAATTTATGCCGAAATTATTGGCGGTGGAATGTCTAGTGATGCTTATCATATGACAGCACCACATCCAGAAGGTATTGGAGTTGAAAGAGTAATGCATAATTGTCTTCAAGATGCTGGAATGACTCCAGATCAAGTTGATGCAATTAATACTCATGGTACAGCTACTCCACTAGGTGATGTTGCTGAATTAATTGCCATTAGTAAAGTGTTTGGAAAACATGCTAAAGACATTAACATCAATTCTACTAAATCGATGACAGGTCATTTGTTAGGGGCTGCAGGAGCAATAGAAGCTATCTCTTCTATTTTATCCATCCAAAATGGAATAATTCCTCCAACAATAAATCATACCACGATAGATGAAAATATTGATCCCTCATTAAATCTTACTTTAAATAAAGCTCAAAAGAGAGAAGTTAATGTAGCGATGAGTAATACTTTTGGTTTTGGTGGGCATAACGCTTGCGTTCTCTTTAAAAAAATCTGAGTATTTTAATATAACATGGCATCAATTAAAAACATATTTAAACCCCGTAAAGATGAAAACGGGGATTTTTTTTACGCAGTAAAAAAAATAATTGTTTTTAGACCTAAAAATATTCAACTATTTACGGGTAATGAATCTACCGACCTTGGTTACCATGTCAGTTATATCGCCAATGCGAAGGATGCAGAATCCACTGGTATCGAGGTGGAAGTGGATGTATCGTTTGGCGATGGTTTTCAATTAAGTAGCTTCTACGCATATAGCGATGCAAAACTGTCAAGTGATGCACTTAGTTATAATGATGATGCGGGTTCTGGTGATAACGGTTTTAAGAATGACCGCCTTCCTGGTACTCCTCATGAGCAGGCCAAGTTGAGTTTACCTTATAAGAAAATCTGGCAAGCTTATTCTTTTGATGCTCGTATTAGCAGCAACTACGTTGGTGATGCGAATACGCAATTGAATAAACAGCACTCTGGTTTTGAGAATCTA
>MAAC01015525.1_pt1 | contig 21003 bp, 17 predicted proteins | sample 1115981 | NCBI WGS metagenome assembly MAAC01 (sample SAMN04961126, study PRJNA320927) | seawater metagenome | isolation source: sample BD02T64 sea water enriched with oil for 64 days | place: USA:Gulf of Mexico | collected 2013-07-27
CCAGAAACTGTTTTCTCTTGTGCTTGCAGCCCAACTATTGAGCTAAAAAATAGCAAAAGCATAATTACACTTTTGTAACCTTGTTTCATAAATTATAAATTTTATTGATTAATACAAGCATTAAAAATATCTCAGTTTAACAGTTTATTGGCTATTCATGAAGTCAAGAGAATTATATATGATGTGAATGACTCTTTTTAATTGATTAACACATAAATCCTATACAAACCTAAAATTCAGTGTACTTACATCAAGCAACAGGGTTAGGGTAATGATGCAAAAAGCGCATTCATTGAGTCGAACACACTTACAAACGATTTGAACAACTCATAAAGTGATGTTAATGTTTCTATAAATCGAATTAAATATCAATTTTAATATTTAATTTGTATACATATTAAGTACCTATGATAATATCTACATTGATAATTGATGATGAAAGTTTAGCAAGGCAACGGCTAAAGAATTTAATTTTAGAAATACCTGAATTACAAATTTTAGACACTTGTAGTACCGGTAAAAGCGCTATTGAAAAAATAGACCAACTTCAACCTGACTTGATTTTTTTAGACATAAAACTAAAAGACATGAATGGGTTTGATATCTTAGAACAAATTAATGTAGCAAAAACTCCTTTAGTAATATTTGTTTCTGCCTATAATGAGTTTGCTCTTAAGGCTTTTGATTATTTTGCATTTGATTATTTATTAAAACCTTTTAAAGACGAACGATTTTTTAAAGCGGTTCACAATGCGATCAATCATTTTAAACATGATGATTTCGTCAATTTTGAAGACAAGTTAAATAACTTAATTAAGTATGTAAAGAATGATGAAGGCAATCAGCTACAGGTTAAAAACCATGCAAAAGAAAAGCTAGCTATAAAACTTGGTAATAAAGTTTCTTTTTTAGAAATGAAAGAAATAAAATATATTATTGCTTCTGGTTATTATGCAGAAATATTTACAAACGAAAAAAAACACCTCTTAAGAGAATCATTAACGAATTTAATTGACAGGCTAGACTCTGAACAATTCATTAGAATTCACAGATCAACCATAATTAATGTCAGTTCTATATCTGAACTTATTCATTCAAATTATGGAGAAATAGATTTAAAAACTACTGATAACAAATTATTTAGAATAAGCAAAAGCTATAAAAAAGAATTCCAAAACTTAATGGGGATTTAAATGATTACACAACTAAGAAAAAAATTAGATTTAAAACTTATTCTGATTTTATCAGGGTTCTACGCCATTACACTAACTATTAGTTTTATAAAAGCAGCCTATTTTAAGTTCTATGACTTGGCATACGAAAGTATTGATTGGGCAAGCCTTGTAATTGATCATTTTGTGGTTGACTACTTTGCGGTTATGGCTTTTATAATTTTTACTGCAATTGCAACGAAAATTATGATAGATAAGAAAATTAAACTTGTATCTATAGTTGCAATTCATTCTTTACTCTCATTATCAATTGGATTTTTCATCTACTTTGGTTCAATCATATTTTTTGTAATCATTGGCCGTTTCTCTTTATCTCAAATCAATATCCCAATGCATATTAACGGGATCATTAGATCTCTTGATGTAAATTTTTTGATTTACTTTATAATGGTTTTAATTATATATACATATTACTACATAAAAAAAAATCAAGAAGTAGAAGGAGAAAAAGCATTGATTAAAGCTCAATTATCAAATGCTAAGTTGAATTTATTAAAAAGCAATTTACAACCACATTTTTTATTTAACACCTTAAACAGCATTTCTGCTCTAGTAGATATTGACAAGAGTCAAGCTCAAAATACAATTGCAGATTTGGGAAACTTACTTAGAGAGCTATTAGACACTGGAAACAAAAACCTTATTACTTTAGAACAAGAATTAAATATACTGGTAAAGTACATTAACATTATTGAAGTTCGTTTTTCAGATCATTTTACTTTTACTTCAGAAATTGATGATTCTCTTTTAAAAGCAAACTTTCCTAGTTTATTATTACAGCCAATTATAGAAAACTCTATAAAACATGGTTACGATTACGAAACTACAGATTTAGAAGTTGATCTTTCTATAGAAAAAGAGGATGAGAGAATATTAATATCTATTTCGAACAACGGAAAAATGCTTGAAAAGAACTTTAAACTTTCTAAAACAAACATTGGAATTAAAAACACACTAGAAAGATTAAAAACTATTTACAACAATGATTTTCAGTACTACATGAAAAACAAAAAAGACAAGAGCGGAATTATTACTCACATTAGTATTCCGTATATTGGCTAAAAATTTTCGTTATAAAAAATATAGCTTCAAATACCTTTAGAATTATATCCTTAGTTCCTTCTCAAACCGAATTATTAGTTGATTTAGGATTAGAAGAGTCTATTGTTGGAATTACAAAGTTTTGTGTTCATCCTCTTCATATAAAAAAAAATAAAAACATTGTTGGTGGAACCAAAAATTGCAATTTCGAAAAAATAAAATCCCTAAACCCAACACATATTCTTTGCAACAAGGAAGAGAACACAAAAGAAATCGTAGAAGAATGTGAGAAAATTGCAATTGTTCATGTTTCTGAAATCTTTACAATAAACGATTCGTTGGACCTTATTGCTACTTATGGTGACGTTTTTTTCAGAAAAACGGAAGCACGCAGCTTAATTCATACAATCAATTTTAAACGCAGTAATTTTAATGTATTTATAAAACAAAAACCTGTTTTAAAAGTTGCTTATTTTATTTGGAGAAACCCATGGATGGTTGCTGCAAACAATACGTATATCAACCACATATTAGAATTGAATAAACTAGACAACATCTATAAAAACAACGATAGATACCCAGAAGTTGAAATCAAAAAAATCAAATCAGAAGGAGACCCCGATCTTGTCTTTTTATCCTCAGAACCCTATCCATTTAAGGAAGAGCATGCATTTGAAATAGGTAGTTACACAGATCGCGCAAAAACATTTTTTGTAGACGGAGAGTTCTTTAGTTGGCATGGAAGCCGGCTTGTAAAAGCTTTTGACTATTTTCAACAATTAAGAGAAAAGTTGTAATTCAATTACATTTACTATATTGCTTAGTCATTCCAAAACAACAATATGTCTCCAGAGATCATCGGCAAATTAGTCCCAACAGTTACTTTATTATTTTTAGGAATTATTGAAGCTTTTGGTGGCTTATATATTAATGATAAGCGAACAAAAAATGATTTTACAATTGAAATTGTTAGTTTAGCAACCTTGCCTACATTAATACAACCTGCTATTTTTGTTATCGTCTTTTGGTTAATGGCAACTTTCTTACCAACTTATGATGCTATTTTTATTGACACTTCTATTTGGGTTCAAGTTACTGCATTTTTAATTTTTGATGACATGATGCAATATTGGTGGCATAGATTATCTCACGTAAATAAAACCTTTTGGAAATTACACAGACCACATCATGTAGTAGAAGAAATGGGTGTACTAGTTACCTATAGAAATGCGATGTTGTACTACGCAGTAATGCCGGGAATTTGGTTTTCTGCAGTGTTAATCTATCTTGGAATGGGGCAAGTATACACTGTGTATTTAGCAGTAAAACTAGTAATTATCTTATTAGCACATAGCGAAACAAAATGGGATCGATTTTTATATAAATACAAAATTTTTAATGCTTTAACTTGGATTATAGAAAGAACAATATCTACACCTGCAACTCATTTTGCACATCATGGTCTTACTTCTGAAGATGGAATAAGTAATCCGAATGGCAATTACGGAAACTTGCTTTTCTTTTGGGATGTGCTATTTGGCACTGCAAAAATTACAAGGAAATACCCTGAAAAATTTGGTGCATGGAACCAAATGAAAGAACCTTGGCATGTGCAGTTATTATTTCCTTTTGTTAAGTCTAAAGACCCTAGAAGCGAATTGCATTCGATAAAAACGAATAATGATTATGATCCATCACAAGATTATAAAGAGCATACTAAGTGATATTTGAAAATTCTTTATTTAAGTAATTTACTTTATTTAATTTCCCTAAAATTTTCATGGCTTTATAAGCAGCTCTATCACTTTTAATCTCATCAATGTATTTGTAATCATTAGATCTTTCTACCAACTTATTATAACGCTCTTCCAAGTGTTTTCTATACCGTGAAAGCTGATTTAATCGAGACATCTGTATGTATGTATATCTATAAATATACCATATTTATTTGATTAACAACGAATTAATACAGACAATCTTATTTAAAAGTGTCTGTTTTTTTGTCATATCCAAATGGACAATGCTTACAACCACTCTTACAACAATACCCTCTCTTTAAGTGGTACTTTTCTGTAAATACTTTATAGCCTTGTTCATTTAAGTAATAATCATCGGGCTCTAATTCTATTCTTGGTTTAAACATACTACAAAATTAACATAAAAAAACGCCCTAAATAGGACGTTCTTAATTTTAATTTATTTTTTAACCTCTGGAGGAAATTTACTCAAAATTTCATTTACAAAAAGCTGAATTCTTTCTTCTTTTTTCGGACCTGTTTTTGCTGTTAAAACTCCTGAACCGATTCCTTGCCAAAGCAACTCTTTGTTCTTCATATCGATAAAATCAATAAATAATGTTCCCTCAATATGCTTTGTAATTCGCACACGATCACGTCCATAATAATAGGTTGGATACCAAAAGTGATTTGGATATCCAATTCTTGTATTGACGTTGACATTTTTTCGTGATTTTGTAAAAATACTTACCAATACATCTGGGTTATTAGATTTAGTAAATCCTTTGGATAACATTTCAACTTCTATAGCTCTCAATATTCTTCGTTTATCTAAGTCAGAAATCTTCGCTTTATCGATTCCTTTTTTATAGAATGCAAATGTTTTATACGTCGTGAAATCTGTTTTAGTATCGTAATCCGTAGTCACTTTTACCGTACTACAAGAGACAAGTCCAAAAATAAAGACCAAAAGAAATAATTTAAATGTTTTCATAATATATCGTTTTTTTTATAGCTAATTTATAAGTCGCAAAAAGCATACCATTAAATAGCTCACACAAACTCTTTAAAATTTGTTAAAGAATCTTAATCTTTTTTAAGAATTCCGTAAATTGCACTCGAAAATAACAAGATTTATTACGAATGGAACAAATAACACCTTACAAACCTCAATATAAAGTACGAATTGTAACCGCTGCTGCACTATTTGACGGCCATGATGCCGCCATTAATATTATGCGAAGAATCATACAATCAACAGGAGTTGAAGTGATTCACTTGGGTCACGATAGAAGTGTAGAAGAAGTAGTAAATTGTGCAATACAAGAAGATGCAAACGCAATTGCGATCACTTCATATCAAGGTGGTCACAATGAATACTTTAAATATATGTACGACCTTTTACAAGAAAAAGGGGCAACTCACATCAAAATTTTTGGTGGTGGAGGTGGTGTAATTCTTCCAGAGGAAATTAAAGAACTGATGGACTACGGTATTACCCGTATTTATTCTCCAGATGACGGTCGTGATCTTGGTTTACAAGGAATGATTAATGATTTGGTAAAAACATCTGACTTTGCTATTGGTGATGTATTGAATGGTGAAATTAATCATTTAGCCAAGAAAGAAATTGGAAGTATCGCTCGTATTATTTCTTCAGCAGAAAACTTCCCCGAAGTTGCAAAAGAAACCTTAGATACTATTCACAAAAAAAACAAAAATTCTAAAACTCCTGTATTAGGAATTACTGGAACTGGTGGTTCAGGAAAATCTTCTTTAGTAGATGAATTGGTACGTCGATTTTTAACAGATTTCCCAAACAAATCAATTGGCTTAATTTCTGTAGACCCATCGAAACGTAAAACGGGTGGTGCATTATTAGGAGATAGAATCCGAATGAACTCTATTAATAACGAGCGTGTGTATATGCGTTCCTTAGCAACGCGTCAATCTAATTTAGCCTTATCAAAATATGTAAATGAAGCGGTACACGTATTAAAAGCTGCTGAATTTGATTTGATTATTTTAGAAACTTCTGGTATTGGTCAGTCTGACACAGAAATTATAGAACATTCAGATACTTCATTGTATGTGATGACCCCTGAATTTGGTGCCGCAACACAATTAGAAAAAATCGATATGCTTGATTTTGCCGACTTGGTTGCCATTAATAAGTTTGATAAACGTGGTGCTTTAGATGCGTTACGCGATGTAAAAAAACAATACATGCGCAACAACAATCTCTGGGATATCCATATGGATGACATGCCTGTTTTTGGTACAATTGCCTCTCAATTTAATGACCCAGGAATGAACACGTTGTACAAACGTATTATGGATAAACTGGTTGAGAAAACCGGAGTAGATTTAAAATCAGACATGAAAATCACCAAAGAAATGTCTGAAAAAATATTTGTAATTCCACCAAGAAGAGTTCGCTATTTATCAGAAATTTCAGAAAGCAATAGAGGCTATGACGAAACGGTAGACAATCAAGTAATTGTTGCTCAAAAATTATACGGTATATATCAAACAATTCTTTCTATCATTCCAAACAAAGTGAAGGGGTCTTTCCTTTCTAAAAACGGGGTTGAAGAAGATGAGATCCTGAAACTAGTTCAGGATGACGAAGTACCATTCGCAAAACTTTTAGTTGCTCAATTTGATAAAGTAAAACTAAATCTTGATCCACATAATTGGGAAATCATTTTAAACTGGAAACAAAAAGTTCAGAAATATAAAAACCCCGTTTATACATTTAAAGTTCGTGATAAAGAAATCAATATAGAAACACATAGTGAATCATTATCTAAGACTCAAATACCAAAAGTAGCATTACCAAAATACCAAGCTTGGGGAGATTTATTACGTTGGAACTTGCAAGAAAATGTTCCTGGAGCATTTCCGTTTACTTCTGGATTGTATCCATTTAAAAGAACTGGCGAAGATCCAACAAGAATGTTTGCGGGTGAAGGCGGACCTGAAAGAACAAACAGGCGTTTTCATTATGTGAGTTTAGGAATGCCTGCAAAGCGTCTTTCTACAGCTTTTGACTCTGTTACTCTGTACGGAAATGACCCTGAAGTTAGACCTGATATTTATGGGAAAATTGGTAATGCCGGAGTTTCAATTTGTTGTTTAGGTGATGCAAAAAAACTGTTTTCTGGTTTTGACTTAACACATGCATTAACATCTGTAAGTTTAACAATAAATGGCCCTGCACCCATGTTGTTAGGATTCTTTATGAATGCTGCTATTGATCAGAATTGTGAAAAATACATCAAAGAAAATAAATTAGAAAAACAGGTTGAAGCAAAATTTGAATCAATTTACGATTCGAAAGGATTAGAAAGACCTTTTTACCAAGGAAAATTACCTGAAGGAAATGATGGTTTAGGGTTGCTTCTTTTAGGCTTGACTGGAGATCAAGTGTTGCCTAAAGAGGTGTATCAACAAATAAAAAAAGATACATTACATCAAGTTAGAGGAACGGTTCAGGCAGATATTTTAAAAGAAGATCAAGCTCAAAACACTTGTATTTTCTCTACAGAATTTGCGTTGCGTTTAATGGGAGATGTACAAGAATATTTCATCGATAAACAAGTTCGTAATTTCTATTCTGTTTCAATTTCTGGATATCATATTGCAGAAGCTGGTGCAAATCCAATTACACAATTGGCATTGACATTATCTAACGGGTTTACTTATGTTGAATATTACCTTTCTAGAGGAATGGACATTAATAAGTTCGGACCGAATTTATCGTTCTTTTTCTCAAACGGTATTGACGCAGAATATTCAGTTATTGGTAGAGTTGCTCGAAAGATTTGGGCAAAAGCATTGAAGTATAAATACGGAGCAAATTCAAGAGCTCAAATGTTAAAATATCACATTCAAACTTCTGGACGCTCTTTACACGCTCAAGAAATTGATTTTAATGATATTAGAACAACATTGCAAGCGCTATACGCTATTAATGACAATTGTAATTCATTACATACAAATGCATATGATGAAGCCATTACAACGCCTACAGAAGAATCTGTGCGTAGAGCAATGGCTATTCAGTTAATCATCAACAAAGAATTAGGATTAACCAAGAATGAAAACCCGATTCAGGGATCATTCATTATTGAAGAATTGACTGATTTAGTTGAAGAAGCTGTGTTAACAGAATTTGATAGAATTACAGAACGAGGTGGTGTTTTAGGAGCGATGGAAACCATGTATCAGCGTTCTAAAATACAAGAAGAAAGTTTGTATTACGAGACTTTAAAACATACTGGTGAATTCCCTATAATTGGTGTAAACACCTTCTTAAGCTCTAAAGGATCTCCAACGGTACAGCCAGCGGAAGTTATAAGAGCTACGGAAGAAGAAAAGCAATTCCAAATTAAAACCAAAGATTTATTAAATGCTGCAAATACAACTAAAGTAAAAGAGCAATTAGTTATTTTACAAGAAGCAGCCGTTCAGAATGAAAACTTATTTGACAAACTAATGGAAGCAACAAAATTCTGTTCTTTAGGACAAATTACAGAAGCATTGTTTAAGGTTGGTGGACAATACAGAAGAAACATGTAATTTTAATTCACTATATTGCTTCAAAGAAAAAGAAATATAATTATGAAAAAAAACATCCTTTTATTCGCAGCATTGTACCTATGTCTTAATATTTACGGGCAATCAGAAAATCTTACAATCAAAGTTATTGACGCTAACAACAAACCTGTAGCTGGCGCTACAATTCTTTTTGATGATGTTAAACAGAAAAGATGGACTAACGTCAATGGGGTTTTTAAAACCAAATTTAAAATAGCACCTAAAGAGATCAGTGCTTTTCATCCTAAAATAGGTATTAAAAAAATAAAATACAATGGTGTTAATAAATTATTCATTAGAATAAAAAAGGGAGATATCTTAGTTAATCTAGTTAAGAATAATCAAAAAGCAAAAATATTAGATCCCGCACAATTTTATACAATTTATGAATATTTAAGAGGTCGTTTTCCTGGTGTTAATATAGGTTCAGACAATGCAATTACCATAAGAGGGTACAATACTGTAAATGGGAACACGACACCTCTTTTTATTTTAAATGGCACTAACGTTGGACAAGATACTTTTGGCACAATTGCTCCTAGCAATATTAAGTCACTAACAATTCTGAAAGGGCCTGAATCAGCAGCATACGGAGTAAGAGGAGCAAATGGAGTAATCATTGTAAAAACGATGTAAATAAACTTAAACTGAATAAAAAACTGTATTCAATATACTAAGAATTCTGTTTTTTCTTTCTTTAGCTCACGGCTATAATCCAATTACACTATCGACATTGACATTATCTAAGGGATTTACTTATGTTGCGTATAGTTGATGAATCTATAAATAATAAAAAAGCCGCACAATATGTGCGGCTTTTTTTATCGGTTATAGTTTGTTTTTCCTGATTTTAGATAATTTACAATATGTTTAATTGACCTTGATTTTGATTTTTCTAAGATTTTGCATAGTTAAAAAAAGAGATAGAGCTCTCACCTTTTGACACAAATTCTAGTATTTCCTTTTCATTCTTCACGTCATATACAATTACTTTAACATTAACAACACAATATTTTATCGAAACAGAATGATTATATCAGTCAGAAGAAGAATGATTTCTATTCTCTATTCTATTCGTGATTTCAAAATCAGAAAGATTTATAATCTAATCTGCAGTCCAATTTTTTTTTAATGCATCCCATTGATTAATAGTCGTCAATTTAATTTTAGAAAAAACAGCATTATTTTTAACTTCACTTGAAAACTCCGTACTATAGGATACTGCAAAATCTTTATTTTTCTGTTTAAAATTTTCTGATACAACTTTATTGCCTGTTGCTCTTTTCACCTTTACTACCTAACACTAACCTGATTATCTAAATGCTTTGCTAGTTCCCTCCAACAAAACAACATAAATAATGAACTTAATAATTGTATGACACCAAATAAGATTCCAGTAGTAAATCCAAAATAAGTTGTAATTATTAAAATTAATGTAATGCAAAAACAACAAAGGTGGGTTATATATCGATCAGTAACTGAATTTCTATTTTTCAAAATCATTCTTAGTTATTTTTTAGCTGTGATTACATAATACCCAAAATCCTGTAAAAGGAGTCCTGTTAGCAAAGCATAAAAAGAGCCTTTCAGGTTTTGAATACTTTCTTTTTTTAATGGTTCATTCTTTATCAACTTCTTAAGCACAAAAGCCATAATTGTAAATGGAGCATGAAAAACAGATGGCGCAACTCGATACCATATATTTCTAATTCTTATTTCTTTAAAGCCAACTTCTTCCATTTCCTTTTTAACTTTTTCAATGTTACCAAGCGACTTTAAACTCCATGAATCACATAATTCTTTATGAACTTTACTTGAAATAAAATTTAATATTTTTGTGTCCTTTTTACAAAAGGCATCAGCAATTGTTAATGTTGAATTAGGTTTTAAAATGCGATATGCTTCAGCTAATGTTTCTTTTGAACAACCAGAATGACAAAAGCTTTCTACAGCCATTGCTCCATCAAAATGATTGCTTGAGAATTTTGTGTTTCTATAATCTCTTTTTAAAATTGTTGCTCTTTCTGAATTGGTAAATTTATTTCCATATTCTACTTGAAAAGATGAAATAGTACAACCTGTAACGGCCAGTTTTGGATACTTTTTAATTCCATAATTCATTGTTGCTCCCATTCCACATCCTAAATCAACGACATGCGCTTTTTTATCAGCTATTTTCAACAATGAAAACAAATATGAATTCATGGCGTTTAGCATCGTGTCTCTCTTTAAAAGACTGGTCTTAAAAGGAATATAATATCCAAAATGCATATTTAAATCTTTGCTCCAAAACTCATAATCTATCGTTGCTTCATTATAAAAATGATCAATCTTTTCTTCATTTGTATAGCTTTCATTTTTCATTAAAATCCCTGGAAATGTAGATGTATTTTTCATGTCATTTTATTTTTTAAACTTTCAGAAATTTATGAAAGTTTGATGATAAATTTTTTTACTTTTTAAGTATTTTTGTGAAATTAGACAACAACCAATGATCATCTGCTTTAATGGCCTTATCTAAAATTCCGTTTACAGAATTAGTTACTGATGATAAATCCGATAGCACTTTTTTAAACTCTTGTGCTTCATCTGAATTGTCATTAATTTGTTGCAAATCATCCAATACTTTTAACATAGGCTCAATTTCTCTTTTCTTACGCTCTTTGGTTACTTTCTTAAACAATTCCCAAATGTCTTTTCCAGCGACAAAAAATTCTTTACGCTCTCCTACAACAAACTCCTTACTAACAATTCCCCAATCGATTAAAGCTCTAACATTCATATTAACGTTTCCTCGAGATATTTGTAAAGTATCCATGATGTCCTCTGCAGAAAGTGGGTTGGGCGAAACCAATAATAAGGCATGTACCTGTGCCATTGTCTTGTTCACACCCCAACTTGTAGCTAGACCTCCCCAAGTATGAATGTATTTTATTTTAGCTTCTTCTAATTTCATACAGTAAATATACAATATATATTTAAAACTTTCAATAATTATTGAAAGTTTTAAATATTATTAATTTCAAATTGAAAAGCCGTACAATGTCCGGTTGTTTTTTAAAAGTTTTAATCGGGTTTTCGTCTTTTTACAAAATCAATCGTCCTATATAAAAGGAAAAATAATGCAACAATTAAAACTAGAATTTTACAAGCAACTTCAATTAGCAAAACAAGCTTTAAAAAAGAAAGAGTATTCAACAGCATTTTACTGCTTAGAAAACGCCCACATACTTGGTCAAAATCACTTATGGAGGCATACACTCAGCCATTATTGGATGTTTGTATTTGGAATCAAAACAAAAAACACAAAAGAAACTATTGGGCAAGTTTTTAGAATTATTGCCTCCCTTCTATTTACCTTGATTTGGGTTCCTAAAGGAAATACCGGTGGCACAAACATTTCTCCTATCAAACCAATTCCGATTCGAAAAGAATTAGAAAAATATTTCTCAAAATAAATGCATCTTTTTTGTAAATTGTATGTCTACTATATGAACATTAATAAATTTAATATCATGAAAAATAAAAACCAATGTACTTGTAATTGTGACGGATGTAAAACCGGTAGCTGTGAAAACTGCACCTGTGAAAATTGCTCTTGCAACAATTGTAATTGTTAATCTATTGTCAGTTCGAGTGAATTTGAATTTCTAATTCAAATTTGTATCGAGAAGCACTATAAAAAGAGCTTCTCGATACAATTTTCTCTAAAAATCACTCGAAGTGACATACTATTTTTACTCAATGACTACACAACAAGTTTGGACAAAATACGCGAATGATTTGAATCGCTTTATTTTTAGCAAAGTCAAAGAAAAGGCAATTGCTGAAGATATCTTACAGGATACTTTTATTAAAATCCACACAAAATTACATACACTAAAAGATATTACAAAGTTAAAATCGTGGATTTTCTCGATTGCAAGAAATTCTATATTAGACTATTTCAAATCAACTAATAGAACATTTGAATTTGCCGATTTTGAATCTGAAACGATTATAGAAGAAGATGTACACACCGAGAAAGATTGTCTACGCGGAATTCTACAAAACTTACCAAAAAAATATAGAGATCCATTGTTTTTATCTGATATCAAAGGACTCAAACAACAAGAAGTAGCTGAACAATTAAAACAAACATTATCTACTACTAAATCTCAAATACAGCGTGCTAGAAAACTTATCGCACACGGTTTTATGGACTGCTGTGGCTATGTATTAAATGCAGATGGAAAACTGGTTGGTGAAGTTCAAGACAAGGATGACTGTAAAGTTTGTGAATAACAAAAATCAGTCATAATATATGTTGTCGTGAATGCTAGTTTTTAATTCCTGGCTGCTTTAACTTCCAATTAGTTTTTGCTTTCTCTGCGTCTACCATCTTCTTTACATCGGCTAACAAACGTTTTGCGTCGTAGATAACACCATCTTTAATGGTGTATTTCACTCCACCAACACGTACAACTTCGTTGTCTTTTGTTAATTTAATGGCTCCTGTTCCATACAATACTTTTAAATTCACCAACGGATTTTCTTCTACAATTACAAAGTCGGCTAATTTGCCTATTTGCACAGAGCCAATTTTATCATCCCAACCCAATGCTTCTGCACCATTTAAAGTAGCAGCTCTAATTACTTCCATTGGATGAAATCCTGCTTCTCGCAACAACTCTAACTCACGGATATAAGCAAATCCATACAATTGATAAATAAATCCAGAATCTGAACCTGCAGTTACTCTTCCCCCTCTATTTTTGTATTCGTTGATAAAGGTCATCCATAATTGGTAATTTTTTTTCCATTGCACTTCTTGTTCTGTTCCCCAAAAATGCCAATAACTACCATGACTAATTTTACTTGGCTGATAAAACTCCCATAATTTTGGCATTGTATACGTTTCATGCCATTCTGCTCTACGCGCTCTTTGCAAATCTCTACTAGCTTCGTAAATATTAAATGTTGGGTCTAATGTAAAATCTAGACTTAACAATTCGTCTAGTACCTTATTCCAATGTTTCGAAAATGGTTTTGCAGCTTGTGCCCACAATTTCCCAGCTTCTTCAAAACGATGTTGTTCATTTTGATAATTATAATCCAACGGATAATTTTGTACTGTTCTATCTTCAAATAATGCTTCTGGTAAACCATACCAATGTTCCATAGAAGTCATTCCTGCTCTTGCAGAATGCAACACATTCCAACGTGCAACACTCAACTGTGCATGATGTGCTGTAGAGCGTAATCCCAATTTTTTATTCTCTGCAATTGCAGCAGCCATTATTTGTGGTTCGGCACCAAAAAACTTAATGCCATCTGCTCCATTTTTAGCATTCTTACGCACCCAAACTCTAGCTTCTTCTGGTGTAGAAATTGTCTTTTTACTTCCTGAACCAAAACCTGTATATTCAAAAATCCGTGGTGCCACAATCTTATTTTCAGCACTTTCGCGTTTAAGTTTCTTTGCATTGATTCCGCTTGGTTGTCTAACAGTTGTAATCCCATGAGCCATCCATAGTTTAAATACATATTCTGGACTTGCTCCTTGTGCAGAACCACCAATATGTCCATGCATGTCAATAAAACCTGGCAGTAAATACATGCCATTAGCATCTAATTCTTTTCCTCCCTCTTTTAATTTAGGTCTTCTATTTTCATTGATTTTCACACCAGGGTACCCCACTATTTGCATGTTTACAATAATGTTCTTTTCTACCACAATATCCATGGGTCCACGTGGTGGAGAGCCATCACCGTTAATCAACATAACGCCTCTTATTATTAATTGCGAATGTGGCCCGTCTCCCAAATATTCATTTTGAGAAAATCCTTGCAAACTAAAAATGAGTGCAAAAATTAGTAGTAGGTTTTTTGTCATTATGCGGTGTATTGAATTGATTGCTGAATTAAAATTTGTTTCCTAAAAAGAGTGCGTTTAAAAATAATTTATTGGTTCCATACCAGGCACCTCTAAAGTTTGGATTGTCTGCAAATAGCACTGCTCTACCACTACCAATCTTGCTTACTAGTATTGATGCTGATGGCTTAATAAATGTATCCAAGTTCTTTTGGGTGATAAATCCATCTATATGTGGTTTCTTTGAATACTTTGCTACGGTTGCATATGCGTTTTTACTTGGTGCTAAAAACACCATATTATTTTTATACACTGGCATTTTAGATGCACGATAACCAAATCCTAACGGGTGTGTAATATCTAAATCTACTTCTAAAATGATTCCGCCAATTCTATCTCTTCCTCTGTGTTCACCAGCATCAACATAGGGTAATCTTTTTGTTGGCTTTTTTTCTTTTGATTTTGGTTTCGGTTTTTTAGTCAAACTTTCTTTTACCATTTTTTTATCGATCATCCATTTAGAAGCTCTAGCAATAGTTACAATTGTATTTCCTTTAGAAACCCAATTTTTCAATTTCTGTTGTTGCACAGAATCTAATTGACTATAACTTCCAGAAACAAGCACCAACGTATTGTATTTATCAAAATTAGCTCTTCTAAAACTTGCCATTCTAATTTTTGTGATTGGCATATCAACTCTTGTGTCTAATAAATGCCAAACTTCACCTGCCTCTAAAGAACTTACACCTTCTCCAACTAACATGGCTACTTTTGGTGTTCGTAATGCTCTAAAATTATTAGATCCTAAATCAATTCCCTTGATACTATACCCACTATTAGTTCCAAAAATCGGAACGTTATATTTAGCTTGTGCATCTGAAACAATTTGATACACTTCTGAATTCGATTTTTTCTGTTTGCTTATTGGAATTAATAAACTTCCGTAGTTAAAGCTTTTATTTCCATTTGATGTATTAATAGAAAATGGTTTAAAAGCTGATGCCACTTTTAACCCTTTAGATTGCATATAATACAAGGCCGCTGGCGAATTATAATCATCCCAATCAATGATATACGCATAGCTTGCTTTTTGAATTTTCGTGTTGTTTACAATGTCTTTTGATGAAGTGATTTCTGTTCCTAATTTCACAGATTTCAATCCTTTGTATTTCATATTATAGAAATTAGCAACACTCCACGCAGATGCATCATAATACACACTATCACTATATTTACGATAGGTTTCGAACATGGTTTGCACCATTCTACGTTGTGGTTGTTTTAACGGCACCACAAACTTTTTACCTTTTTTGTATACTTTAATTTTGTGTGTTAACAATTGGGCAACAAAAGCTTTGTTTCGATTCATATCATAATCATCTCCGAATTCATAACCAGCAAAACCTAATGTTGTTTTTTTCTTTAGAGCTGATTTGAAAAAATTCTGTTGATACTTTCTCAAGTATGCTTTATTTTCTACAGCTGCTTTTATGGTAGCAAATCCAGAGGTATATTGATTTCTAATCGTAAACGCAAAGGTCATTTTACCGTAATCTGTATCTTGAACATGCCCTCTCGAGCTTGCTTGCTCAAACAGCAATGCCAAACCTCCTTGTAAATCTGGGTATGAAGAACCATAACCAGGATAGGTTCCGTCAAACGATTCTTTGGTATAATAAAAAGATCCAATTTTATCCAAAGCACTTGAAAAATAGGGTGCAAATAAATTATTTAAATCTTCATAATTCTCTTTTGGCATAATTGGATCCAAAGAACCAATTGGCTTCATTGGTTCAAAAAAGTGATTGCTATTCGTTCCCATTTCATGGAAATCTGTCACTACATTTGGATACCAATCGTGCATCCATTTTAATTTCCCTTGACTTTCTGGATGCACCGCCAACAACCAATCTCTATTCAAATCGAACCAATAATGGTTTGTTCTTCCTCTTGGCCAAGCTTCATTATGTTCTGCATCTGTATTGTCAGAAACTAATTGTTTTGCTTTGAATTGGTTTGCCCATTGTGTATGCCGATCTCTTCCATCTGGATTGATGGTTGGATCTATAAAAATCACTGATTTGTTTAAGTAATTTTTTACCTCAATACTGTTTGATGCAACCAATGTATAAGCGGTTAACAATGCAGCTTCTGAACTAGATGGTTCGTTACCGTGTACATTATACCCCAATTGAATAATTACTGGGACTTCATCGTAGTTTTTTGGAGTTACTTTTGGATTTACAAATTGTAAATGCTTCGATTTTATAGCTGCTAAATTGGTTAAATTTTCTGGCGATGTTACTGTAAACATGATCAGTTTACGGTTTTCATGCGTTTTGCCATACACCTCAATAGAAGCTCTGTCAGAAACTTCGGCAAGTTTTGTTAAATACGCAACAATTAAATCGTGTCTCGTATGCTGTTCTCCAATTGGATACCCTAAAAAGGCTTCTGGAGTTGGAATTTGAGTGTTAAAAGGTGCTTGGTTTTTGAAAAAATATTCTTGTGCAGAAATAGAACTTACGATGATACATGAGCATATCAAAGCAAATAGGTACTTGTTTCGTTTCATTAGGTTAGTTTTAAATAATCTAACCTAAAAGTAGCAATAAATTTTTAGTAAAAAACTGACTTATAGAACATTTAACACTTCTAAAGAAAACTACCTTCTTCGCTTCTTTTGCTTTGACGTTCTAGAAACCTTCTTTTTACGTCGATTAAAAGGAACTGGAACAGCATCGTCAAATGTATTCTTAGTTTCTTGTGCTTTTTTGTTCTTTTTCCAAGAATTAGTATCTGGCAATAAGACTTTTAATAAATCTTGCCTTCCCACTTTGTTCAACGTATTACGAATCCAATCTTTGTTTTCCTTTTTATACCAAAAGAAAAATTTATGTTGGTCTTCACGCTCCTTTTTTGTTTTCGGAGTTTTGGTTGGCTTTAACGTATATGGGTGATAACCGCTATAGTAAATTACTGTTGCAACAGTCATTGGCGTAGGTGTAAAACCTTGCACTTGTTCTAACTGAAAGCCCATGTCTTTAGTTTCTGCAGCTAAATTCGCCATATCCTCTACTTCACTTGCAGGATGACTTGAAATAAAATAAGGAATCAATTGTAGGTTTAACTTCTTCTTGATATTTATTCTATCAAAACGCTTCTTAAATAGGTGAAAATATTTAAAAGAAGGTTTACGCATCAATTTTAATACAGGATCAGATGTGTGCTCAGGTGCTACTTTTAAACGCCCAGAAACATGATTTGTCATTACCTCTTCGGTAAAAGCATCTAATTCTTTTGGATCAGCATTTTTATTGAATTCAGGAACCAACATATCATGTCTAATTCCACTACTTACAAACGATTTTTTTACTTTCGGATGTTTATCAACTGCCTGATACAATTCCGTTAAAGGTTTATGTGAAGTATCTAAATTAGAGCAAATCACCGGAGAAATACAACTTGGCGCAACACATTTATCACAAATAGATTGTATCTTTCCTTTCATCTGATACATGTTTGCAGATGGCCCGCCAATATCAGATAAATACCCTTTAAAATCTGGCATATTTGCCACTTTATCAATTTCCTTTAATACAGATTCTTGACTTCTACTAGCAATAAATTTTCCTTGATGTGCAGAAATAGTACAAAAACTACATCCACCGAAACAACCTCTGTGAATATTGATAGAAAACTTAATCATTTCAAACGCAGGAATTGGTCCTCGCTTATTATATTTTGGATGCGGTAAACGCGTAAAAGGCAAATCAAAAGATCCATCAATTTCCTTTTCTGTCATCGTTGCACATGGTGGATTGATCACCAATGTTTTCCCTTCAACATCTTGTAAAATTCTTCTTGCTTTTAATTTATTAGATTCTTGTTCAATCACTTTAAAATTAGACGCAAATGTTTTTTTATCTTTTAAACAAGCTTCATGCGAATTGATGGTTACATCTTCCCAACCATTTACAACAGGAAGTTTCTCTTCCTTTTGATTGATAAAAACAGCAGTTTGTTTGATGTTTTTTAAACTCGAAAAAGGCACTCCTTTTTGCAACAACTCAACAATTTCTCGCAATGGTTGTTCTCCCATTCCATACACCAACATATCTGCTTTAGAAGTTTCTAAAATAGTTGGTAATAGTTTGTCAGACCAATAATCATAATGGGTTACTCTACGCAAAGAAGCTTCAATACCACCAATTAAAACAGGAACTTCTGGAAACTTATCTTTTAATATTTTAGAATACACAGAAGTTGCATAATCAGGTCTAAACCCTTTATCACCATTTGGTGTATAGGCATCTTTGTCTCTTCGTTTTTTACTAGCAGTGTAATTACTCACCATCGGGTCCATACATCCACCAGTAACTCCAAAAAACAACCGAGGTTTTCCTAATTTTTCAAAATCTTGTAGATTATCATTCACACTAGGTTGAGGAACGATAGCAACTCTTAATCCGTAGCTTTCAAGTATACGACCAATAACCGCTGGCCCAAAAGATGGGTGATCTACATAGGCATCTCCACTAAAAAGAATTACATCTAACTCTTCCCACCCTTTTAATTTCACCTCCTTGTTTGTAGTAGGCAACCAATCTGTTAATCTTAATTCACTCATGCTGGTGCAAAAATACCCATTTTAAATGGATTGCACTACTTTTCTAATGGTTTGTGTCGCCTTTATATACTGTAAAAGTTATGTTAAACACTGTAACTATTTGGATGGATAGTCGTCTTATATTTATCTTTAACCGATTTTTAACCAAAACATATCATGAGAAAAATATTTATTGCTGTTGCAGCAATCGCATTTTTAGGTAGCTGTGCTACTTCTAATATAGCTAAAAACAAAAAGAATTTAATTGAAGTTGCTATCGATTTAAACACTGTTGTAGATGACAAGGTGAAAGTTGAAATCAATCCACAAAAAATTAAAAAAGAAACCTTAGTATACAACATCCCTGCAATTGTACCAGGAACGTATGCAATGAGTGATTACGGAAAATTTGTTTCTGACTTTAAAGCATTTGACTATGACGGAAATGAATTGTCTGTTCAAAAATTAAACGACAATTCTTGGCAAATTAACAATGCTAAGAAAATGGACAAAATCTCTTACTGGATTGAAGATACATTTGACACAAAGCAAAAGCATAACATTTATGTAATGGCTGGAACGAACATTGAAGAAGGGAAAAACTTCTTATTGAACCTACCTGGTTTTATTGGATATTTTAATGACAAAAAGGAGTCTCCTTATGAAATTTCTATAACGCATCCAACAAACTTATATGAAACATCATCATTAATTAATAAAAACACCACGAAGACTGACAACACCAAAGATGTGTTTTTAGCTCCAAGGTATGATGAGATTTCTGACAACCCTATTATGTATGCTCCATTAAATAATGTGAGTTTTACCGTAAACGGAATCAATGTAAACTTTACTGTGTATTCTCCAAACAATGTGCATTCTGCAAAAGACATGGAAGCAGATTTAAAGAAAATGGTACTAGCACAGACCAATTTCTTAGAAGGGTTTGTAACGACTAATGAATATAATATTTTATTATACCTTTTTGATTCTAAAATATACAAATGGAATAGTTTTGGAGCTTTGGAGCATAGATCTTCTACTACGGTAGTATATCCAGAATCATACTCTAAAAAACAACTTGCAGACGGAATGATTAACGGAACTGTTTCTCATGAATTTTTCCACATTGTAACGCCTCTTTCTGTGCATTCAGAAGAAATTCACTCATTTGATTTCAATAAAGCAAACATGTCTGAACATTTATGGATGTATGAAGGTATGACAGAATATTTTGCAAATCTTTTTCAAGTAAATCAAGGACTGATTTCTGAAAAAGATTTTATTGCTGAGATGAAAAATAAAATTGCTTCATCAATGAGGTTTGATGATGACATGTCTTTTACTAAAATGAGTAAGAACATTATTGATCCTAAATATGCTAAAAACTATGGTAATGTGTACCAAAAAGGTGCTTTAATTGGAATGTGTTTAGACATCATTTTAAGAGAAGAAAGTAACGGAACATATGGTGTTAGAAATATGATGTTAGATTTATCTAAAAAGTACGGAAAAAACAAAGCTTTTAAAGATGAAGAGATTATTGCTGAGATTGTAAAAATGACCTATCCTTCTGTTGGAGAATTTTTCAATAAACATGTAGTAGGAAATACACCAATAGACTATACTACTTTCTTTGCTAAAGCAGGAGTTAAAAGTGTTACCGAAACTGTTGATGCCAAATATTTTTTAGACAACAAAAACCAACCTTTTATTTCTGTAAATGCAAAAAGAGAAATTTTCTTTACAAAAAGAACCAATACAGGTTTAATTGCATTAGGTGTTAAAGCTGGCGATCTTATTAAAACAGTAAATGGAGAAGCAATTTCATTACAGAATGCTAGACAAATATTAGGGAAGTCTATGCAATGGAAAGTTGGAGATGCTTTAACTTTTGAAGTTGTAAGAAATGGAGAAACAATAAAATTA
>MAAC01012108.1_pt1 | contig 21001 bp, 15 predicted proteins | sample 1115981 | NCBI WGS metagenome assembly MAAC01 (sample SAMN04961126, study PRJNA320927) | seawater metagenome | isolation source: sample BD02T64 sea water enriched with oil for 64 days | place: USA:Gulf of Mexico | collected 2013-07-27
TAATGACTATTCTAAAAGGATAATTGTTATGGGGAGTAAATCCGACGTTTTACCGTGTGATTAGGCAAATACAGGGATACAACTCCCCATAACCATTTACGCACCATAAGTACGGTTCTTAGGAGGGCGACACCTGGTAACAGGTGTCGTCTATCCGACCCATAGCGCCATAGAAGTATAAAATGTCAGTTAGTACCTCTGCTTTTTGTAAAGCGAGAATGAAATTACCTCATCAGGCATTTGTTGTGTGAAACGATGATTTGGTCCATAACTTTTGTAAGGTTGCAAACAATAATAAATGGCAAGGTCATCGACTGTTAGCTGTTGATGGCTCTGTCTCGCAACTCCCCGTTTCTGAAGAATTGCTTCAACATTTCGGTAAAGCTCACTCACAGACTAAAATGCCTTGTGTTCGGCTTTATCAGTTATACGATGTTAAAAATAACATCACGCTAGACTTATTGGTTTATGACAGAGGCTATCCTGTTGTTTGGTTTTATAAATATCATATGCTGAAAATATTAATTTCTGCATGCGCATTGTTAAAAGCTCTATTGGCAGTAGTGTTAATACCTATCCTTTAAGAAAAATCACCTGAGTTGGTGCTTTTGGAGCCTTGAGCAATCAGAAGCAGAATATCCTGAATTAATCATTTTATGCCAACAGCAAACATCAGCTTTTCGAATTGGGCTATAACTAAAAGTAACTGCGCTAACGCTCAAAGACTTAATAAAATATAACCCTACCGATAAGTTGCTCCCCTAATAAATATAGAGTCTTTAGCCGCCGAATTGAAAACGTAAACCGGCATTAACGGTAAAACCATCATTTCTTGACCAAATATCTGTCGTCCATCGACCGCTAGATGCTTGCTCGGGCAACACTAAAGGATCTTCCTTAGTTTGTCGCACATTTAACAAGTTTTCGGCATTAACAAATAAGCTTACTTGCCCTATAGTAATTTGACCTAACAGCCCTAAGTGCCAATAAGGCTCGCTTCGCTCTCGATACGGGTTGTTCTCAAGCTGCTGTGTACCCGTATAGTAAGCTTCAAAACCTAGTAAATGACTACCGTGTTCTTCCCACATAACTACAAGGCCTGCAGAATGTTGAGGTGTCAGCGCTAAAGGCACTCGGTCAAAACCAGAATCACTTTCTTTAGTGGCGTCTGTATATAAGTAGCTACCAGTAAATTTAATATCTCGCCAGCGATAGCGTAGTAATAATTCAACACCGTTAATTTCACTTTCACCCGCAGCATTGACGATGCGAACTTGTTTACCCAAAGCTTCATCAACACCATTAATGACTTCTAATTCAGTAACGTTATCAATAGCTGACGCAAATAATGTCAGGCTGGTTTCTACGCTGTCCAGCACATAGCTAATGTCTATAGACGCTGTAGATGCTCGCTCCTCATCAAGGCTTTCTAGCGGCGCAAGGCGAGATAAACCCGCTTCATCAATGTCCTCAATAAAGGGGCTTGGCGCGAAAAACCCTTGTCCATATGCCCCCCTAATCGTCCAATTTTCCGGGCTATACAACAATGAAATGCGAGGGCTTACTTGCGCACCGTATTCACTATGCCTGTCGGCGCGTACACTAAGCGACATGGAAATATCATCACTTGCTTCATAATCTAGTTGCGAAAATAGTCCCGGCACTTGATAAGCATAATTAAATTCAGGAAAAGTATCAGATTCAAACTTTTCAGATTGAAGCGCTAGCCCAACTACCCAAGCCGTTTTATCAGAATACCCTGATAAGCTCGACTCAATTAGGTAACTTTCGTGGCTATCGTCCTCTAGGACAGCACCAAATTCATGCTCGTGCTCTTGATTCGTTGCTGAGCCACGAACATTTAAATTCATCACCTCTCCTAAGGGGTGGTCATATATTAAGCCAACATCTGTTCTAAGTGTACTTTGTGTTTGAGGGGATTTACTTCCGTCAGATACAGTGGCATCACCTAACGTGCCACCAACTCTTTGCTCTGTCATTGCACCCACTGTCACGTAAAGGTTTTCGCCATTATCACCCTGCCAATAGAAACGAGGGCGGACACTGGCCCTTTCGTAGCCAGCTATATCAATCCAACCATCGTCATCTAAATCTTGCTTTTCTTGGTGATGAACTCCAGCAGTAATTGATGCGCTTAAAGCGTTTGTTAGAGGTGATGCAAAGTACGAAGTAATATCTTGACCATTTTTAGAGGTAACATTGACCAATACTTCTCCTTCATAATCATCAGAGGGAGTGCGTGAAATTAAATTTATTACCCCACCTAATGCAGAGCCGCCATAAAGAGAAGAAGCAGACCCTTTAATTATTTCAACATTTGCAAGGTCTGTAGGTGGAATTTGCATCAGACCAATTGAAGAAGTTTGACCACCGTATAAAGGCAAACCATCACTTAACAGCAGTGTATAACGTCCATACAGCCCTTGCAGCCGGATGTTGGCACTACCTAACGAAGGCGAGGTGGTTTGCACTCTAACACCACCCGTTTCAGCCACTAACATAGAGATATTTCCAGGGCGCATTAGTGCTTTTTCTTGTATTTCTTCGCCGTTAATAATTTCAGTTCGTGTTGCCGATTCGGTGACAATACGACCTAAACGAGAAGCGCTTACTTGAATTTTTTCAATCTTGTTATCGCTATGTTCATGATGCTCTTGCTCTTCATGGTGATCATGATTATTGTTATTTTCATTCGCGTATGTAAACGCAGGTATTAACAGTATTGCTACTGCCGTTTTTAAAGACTTTTTAAACATTTTTACCTCAGGTATTGCTTGGTAATAATTCAGCACAATAGCGCTGATTAACTTGAGAAGTTATCAGTTGTACACAATTTAGGGTGTTCTAATACCAATTGAATTAACTAAGTGAGTAATTATAAACGAGGATAAATTTTTAATGACAAGGCGCTTGATTGAGTAATAGCTGGCTATTAGAATTGAAAGCAACGCTGGCATTGAATATTTAGACCGTTTTAGAATGATCGATTATTTATTTCAGTTGGTATATGTTCTTATGAGGTAAAAATGGGGGGGCGATAGAGCAAAGTAGCAATAGATTTAGGTTGCTCAAACTGTTGCATAAAAACAACGTCACTTAAATCAGCTGTTTTAGTTGAATCCACTTCAGTATTAAAATATACAAATGATGAACACGCATTGGCGATACAGGTACAATCAACACCACAACATTCAATACCACAGCAATCTTCTGTGTTATCGGTATCCATTGGCTTTAAATCGTAATGCTTTATTAGTTCACTGACGTTGGGAGAAAGAGAGTCTACATAAGTTTCGCAAGACATAGAGGTATTAAAGGCTATTGCTTGCCCAACAAAGGCAATAAGCATTATAGCTATAACTAATACTCTTGAAACTTCTTTAAACATAGTAACCTCTAAATACAATACGCGCAGTATTATAAGAGTTTCTTCATGATATGTGAACAATCATATGCAAGTTTATTCTAGCTGGGTATTACATTTTCGCTATAAGCTGTCTATGAGGTTCTAATTATAATGGCTGGTTTTGTCGGAGGAACTGTCGCTTTTATTTAAAATCTCTATGACTATAATGTGGCTTTTTCGACGGTCTGGTTTGATTATAACTTATAAATCAAAAGTACCCGCTCAAGTTTAAGCTACTACAAATAAGCTATTATAAAATAGACTTACCTTAAAACATCTTGATAAAGTTGCTCTGCAAGTTGTTTTAATACTCTAGGCTCAGGGTGAGTTTGTGCAAAAGTTCTTAAACCATATATCCCCATCAAAAAGTATCTCGCTAAGTGCTCACTATCTTTTTCTGCGCTGATGCCCTTTTCTTTTTTAGCTTGTTCAAACTTTTCCGTAAACGCTTGTTGCAACATAGCTAAGTTGTTACTAATAACCTGTTGTACTTCTACGTCTTGCTCTGCGGCTTCATTCAAGGCTTTGGTTAATAAACACGCTTGAGTGTTATCACAGCTGATGCATTCGAGTATTACATTATCAAGGTATGATTTTAAATTATCCGTCGTTTGTTGAGATGCAGAAAAAAAACCTTCAAATTCGGTTTTTCTATCTAAACGATATTGTTCAAGGGCTGCTAGCAATAATCCCCGTTTATTCTCAAATGCACAGTAAATAGAACCTGGATGAAGGCCTGTCGCTTTTTTTAAGTCTTGCATACTGGTATTAGCAAAACCTTTATTCATAAAAGCATTCATTGCAGATCTCAATACTTTTTCTCTATCAAACTCAGCATTACGCATTTATTTACCACTTTTTCACCTTAGATTTTTCGATTATAGCCTTTATTGAATAATCATTCAAAAATAATACTTGAACGTTCATTCAAAGAAGAGTATCTTGAACGAACATTCAAAAAAGGAATATCACCATGACAGCTAACTTATTTCAGCCTTATGCTCTAAATGACACAATCAATTTAAGCAATCGTATATTAATGGCGCCATTAACACGCTGCATGGCAGATGATAATTTAGTGCCGACACAAGCAATGGCAGAATATTACGCAAGAAGAGCTGAAGCCGGTCTAATAATTTCTGAAGCGGTAATTATTCGCCCTGATGGTCAAGGCTACCCCAATACACCCGGTTTGTTTTCACAAGCTCAAATTGAAGGCTGGAAAATAGTCACAAATGCTGTACATAGCAATGGCGGCAAAATTTTTGCTCAACTTTGGCATACAGGCCGCGTAGCTCATCCCTATTTTTACGGCAATGGTAACGCTGATGCTCCGGTGTTAGCCCCTTCTGCTGTAGGCGTTGAAGGTAGCGTACCTAGAATGAGAGAACTAGCCTATAAAATTCCTAAGGCCGTTACTGTTGATGAAATAAAAACATTAGTTGTCGACTATGGCAAAGCCGCTGAAAATGCCATTGAAGCTGGTTTTGATGGTGTTGAAATTCATGGTGCAAATGGTTACCTCGTTGATCAATTTTTACATCATGATAGTAATCGTCGCACTGATGAATATGGTGGTAGCAGTGAAAATATGGTTCGTTTTCCTCTGGAAGTACTTGATGAAATAATCAGTAAAATTGGCGCTGACAGAACAGGATTAAGGGTTTCACCTGGTGCCTATTTTAACATCACTGGCGATAATCAAGATCGCGCGGTTTTCGATCATTTATTACCGGCGTTAGAACAACGTAATTTAGCATTCCTTCATATTGGCATATTTGACGATAGTATGGAGTTTGATTATTTAGGCGGTAGCGCATCAAGTTATGTTAGAGCGAATTATAGTAAAACCTTAGTTGGCGTAGGAAGTTACAGTGCTGAAACAGCAAGTAGCGCGATAAGTGATGATAAATTTGATCTTATTGCCATTGGTCGTCCGTTTATCGCTAATCCTGATTATGTCGCTAAAATACGAACCAATGAACCTTTAACGAGCTATTCAGAAGAGATGTTAACAAGTTTAATTTAACGACAATAATATTTTCGATAACAAAACTCTTTGGCGACAATAGAGTTTTGTTATACTTGATTAGTATCCTTTGACTTAACAATTACGGATAAGTAACCTTCCCCACCATCTTTTTTTCTAAGTCTTTTTCAGGTAACGGACGACTGAACAAATATCCCTGAAAGCGTTCGCACCCTAAATTTTGTAAGCAGGCTCTTTGCGCTTTTGTTTCTATTCCTTCGGCAATGCAAGATAACTGTAAGCTTTTAGAAAGCGCCACAATAGCTTTTACTACGCCTAATTTCTTGCTATCAGTCTCAACTCCTTGTACAAAAGACTGATCAATTTTTAACGTATCTAATGGTAAATCTAGCAGGTAAGTCAATGACGAAAAACCTGTACCAAAATCATCAATGGCGATACGAATCCCCTTTCCTCGCAACTCATTCAATAGTAACTTTGTCGGCTCTATATTATGTAAAAAAACATTTTCAGTAATTTCTAATTCTAATGCGGAAAAAGGCAGTTTATGCCGTTGTATCGCCTTAGTGACAATTTTTACAAAACCTTTTGAATGTGACAAAACTTTAGCAGAAATATTTACCGCTACAAATAACGTTTTGTTATGTTGGCGTAGTCGCTTTAAAGTCGCCAAACTTTGGTCTAAAACCCAATAAGTAATATCTTCAATAATCAGGCTTTCTTCAGCGATAGGAATGAATTCTGCGGGGCTAATAGCTCCCATTTCAGGTTGTGTCCAACGTAATAGTGCTTCAATACCTTGCATTTCATTGCCGTTGATCAAGGGTTGAAACATTAAATGTAATTCGTTATTACTAATAGCATGGTGCAACGCATTATCAATGTGCTGATGATGATTAATTTTGTCAGAGAGCATTTGGCTAAAAAACTGATAATTATTTCGTCCCTGCACTTTCGCATGATACATCGCAATATCAGCAAATTTAATCAAATCTGTCGCTTGACTACTGTGGGCTGGGTAAAGGCTTATGCCTATACTGGCACCAATAAAAAGCTTATGCCCTTTCACACTGAACAAGGGTTGCAGCGCCTCAATAATTTCTGCCGCTAATTGTCCTGCAGCTTCTTTACTATTGATGTTAGGTAGCAGAATAATAAATTCATCGCCGCCAAAACGGGTCATTAAATAGCCACTAGGTATCACACTGGCGATACGGTTCGTAACACTGCATAACAGGCTATCACCAATGTCATGTCCTAGACTGTCATTAGTACTTTTAAAGTTATCAAGATCAATAAAGAGCAAAGCCAGCGAAGTGGTCTCGTTTTCCGTCAGGTACTGATTTAATGTTTTATAGAGTTGTGTTCTATTTGGCAAGCCGGTCAGTGAGTCATGATGTGCTTGGTATTGGAGGCGCTTTTCAATATGAAGCCGTTCTAATGCCGCCCCCATAATACTGCCCATAGCAACAAACAGATCCTTGAGCTTTTCGCCATCATTAATTGCCTGAGCAGTTGCTGTGCAAATAATTCCAGTAACCTGCTGCTGAGTATAAATAGGGATATTCCAGCCACTTACTAATCCAGATTCAGCCAGTAACTTGTGCTCTAAGTAATTTTGATTCTTAAAGTCCGCAAAAAAACGCGGTTCACCTTCTTGCATAATAGTATTAAGAATAGAGTCCTCTTGAGCCGGAAAAACTTCATACGGCAATGGAAGCGTAGATTCACGAAGGTACTTAACTTTAAAAGCTGACTTATCTTCGACAGGCGTAACAAAACAGGTGCGCTTAGCCGGTATTAGGCTCTCTATCGAATGCAAAATAACATTAAATATGTCAACTTCACTAACCGCAGTTGATAAATTTTCAGCACATAGGTTTAACACTTCTAACTGCTCGGAATAATGACGATAGCCAAGCATAGATATTCGGGTTTTTTCCAGTAACTTTTGCCGTTCTAAATAGGTCGAAAGTAAGGTGACAACGAGCGACATTAAATTAAGGGTCTTTTGGTTGAATATATTTGCAGTTTTTGTGGCAATATTAACTGAACCAATGGCTTCGCCGGCAATAATGAACGGTGCATTAATAAAACTTTTTATGCCCTGTTGGTATAACAACTGATTATCGATGAATGGACTATCTGGATTGCTAATATTAAGCACCGGTGTTTTTGCTTTTATTGCCTGACCTGCGCAAGTGCCATCCAAGGGCATCGTTTTGCCAATAGGCAGAGCTCCTTCAGAGCCGTGTAAAGAGAAAACCTCTAACTCAGTATTTTCAGCATTGAGTAAGGTAACACTACAGCGATCTGCAGGGATTAACTCAGGTAAATGCAAAGCGAGGCTAGCATAGATTTTTTTTACTGATGAAGCTTTATTTATCGATATAATAAAGTTACTAAGCGCTATTGATGACTCAGGATTATCAAAAAAAAGTGCGCTGCTATTTGAGAGCATAAATTACCTGTTGTTGACTAAAATTAAGTACGTGACTAGCACTGGTCATACACTCTATTCGAATCGTAAATTAGCGATAAATAACAAATAAAAATAGGTTCGTTCACTGACAGTATTTAATACTAAGTTTATCGTAATTATAAAAAACCACCAACTTTTAACAGTAAGATCTAACCGCTTTATTAAACAAAAAAGAACACCTAAATCCTCCCTTTACCTTTAGCGCTCAAATTTAAAGCAGTAAAAATAGTGATAACTCGGTCAAGAAAGTAATCCTGCCTAGAAGACCCATCCTTATGAGTATCTGCTCACTTGCTCATTTACTGATGCCACCAAATAAAACGACTTCATGATTATCTAACCATAATGGATACTTAGCCATTACCTTAGTAAACATTGGACTTTGCAAATAGTTATTGAGCCATTTTCTTACGTTTGGATATGGCGATTTTAAATACCATTGACGCTCAACTCGTGCAAACTGACGAAGAAACGGCACTAATGCAATATCGACTAGGCTTTCAGTATTCGACATTAAAAATAACTGACTGTTTAAACGGCGTTCTAATATTTTAAGGTACTGTTCACAAGCTTCTCTACATTCGACAACATTACTTTCTCGATAACGTTTGGCGCACTTATATTGTTCTAAACACGCTTTAAAATTATGATCAAAGGTATTAATTAACTGTAGCATCTCTGATAGTTCTCGTGCATGCTGTTTTTGCAGTAAATCATCCGGATCTGTCTCATTGAGCGCCCATAACATTACCGCTAAGCTTTCCTCTAAAACGATGCCGTTAGTTAATACTAAAACAGGTACGGTCGCTTTAGGTGATGCTGTTATCATTTCCTTAGGCTTATTACTTAACACAATATCCCGTAGCATGACGGTTTGTTTCGCTTTAAAAATGGCAATTCGAGCGCGCATGGCATACGGGCAATTTCGTAGCGAGTAAAGAATAGGTAAATTAGCTGTGTTATTTATCATGATTTTAATATCGTTAGATTCATCAATACTTATACCCGCTCCACTTGAAGATGCTCGTTTCAGGAAGTCTGAGCGATTCATAATCAAGGCACATTTTTTTATTAAGGGTTATTTCCTTAAAAATAAATGTAACGTAGAGTATGACTTGCTTAGCCTTCCCCTGGGGCTGATTTAGAAACGCTTTATGCTGCGTTGTTGATTTCGACAAGGGAGCAACCATTCTCTTCAATCAATGCCTTGCCTAAAGGCGTTTCTAATTCCAGCTGAATCATGCATCTTCAAGTGGAACGGGTATATATGAATACGGTTAACTTAGTTAATGCCAGTACATTAAAATGTCGAGTTCATTGCTTTCATCCTGATTAAATTGGAATGATTTACGTTTAGAATACTTTAACTGTATTCATCTGCTAAATATATGCGTAAAATCCCCCTTTTGAAATTTAACCGCCTTACTAATTGGCTAAAGTTGTTATAAATGAGCTCTAAAATTGAATTGTTAGCCCCAGGTGGCGATATAGACGCAATAAAAGCGGCAATAATTGCAGGCGCAGATGCTGTTTATTGTGGTTTAGACACCTTTAATGCGCGAAACCGTGCAGCTAACATTTCATTTGATGAGCTTGTAGGCATTATTCGCCTTGCGCATCAATATGACTGCCAAATATTTTTAACTTTAAACATTATTATATTAGAGCGTGAGTTTAAATCACTGGCTAAGTTATTAAGCAAGCTGGTAAATACCACACTCGACGGCGTTATCATTCAAGATTTGGGGTTACTCTATATTTTGAACAAGCATTTTCCTACCCTAGATATTCATGCTTCGACCCAATTAACAACGCATAATGTTGGCCAAATTCCTTTCCTTAAAAAGTTAGGGGCTTCTCGTGTTAACTTATCAAGAGAAATGAACTTAAGAGAAATTTCCGCTGTTACCGCAGTGGCTCAACAGCAAGATGTACTGACAGAAGTATTTGTACACGGTTCATTATGTGTCGCTTTTTCAGGGTTATGTTATTCAACTTCAGCAAGCGTAGGTAATTCAGGAAATCGTGGTCGATGCAGCCAAGCTTGTCGTGAAGAATACGAAACAACGCCTTCTGGAAATAATTTCCCATTAAACATCAAAGATAATTCAGCATTTTTCGATTTGCCTGAATTAATTGATGCGGGTGTTCACTCATTTAAAGTAGAAGGCCGTATTAAAGGCGCTAGTTATGTGCACACTGTCATTGATAGCTTCCGTAAACAAATTGATGGTTATCTTGAAACCGGCGAATTATTAGAAGATGGAGAGCGACTTTATAAAGTTTTTAACCGTGATTTAACCAATGCTTTTTTACGTGGCGATTTAAACCAGTCAATGTTTATTGAGAATCCCCGCGATAATTCAAAACATCACGCCATTGATCAAAGTAATGCAATTTCTGTTGTGCAAATTCATGAAGTAGAACAAAGCCTTAGCGAAGAAAAAACACAAATAAATGTTACTGTGAATGATAAAATAAAACACCTCAGTATAGAAAAGCGCCCTTTAACGCTTACCTTTACTGGTGAGGTCGGCAGCCCATTAACGCTGACAGTAATGACAGAAGACTACATGGTAAGTAAAACAACAACTGAAAAGAAAAAAATTGTTATTCACACACAAAATTTATTAATTGCGAGTGATAAAAACTGTATTGATAAAGAGGCCATTGAAAAACGCTTTAAAAACTTTAACAATTCACAATTCAACTTAACTGAATTAAACCTTGATGGCATACCAGAAGGAGTAAATATCCCTTTTAAAGATCTTACTGCTCTCAAAAATAAATTATCATCAATATTAAATAATAATGCCCCCGTTCACCCTGAAGTAATTTTACCTAAGTTAGTACGCCATCCTAAACAGGCGGAAAATGAAGAAGCTAGCAATAAAACTAAAGCCAAGTTATCCATTTTAATTAGCGATGACACTGACGTAAATCTTTCTCAGGTTACAGACGCTGACATTTATTTTAAATTACCTGACGCATATAAACGTGGCTGCACTAAATATATTGGCTTTTTAAAAGAAAACCCTAGGCTGATTCCGTGGTTTCCATCGGTATTAATTGGTAAAGATTTTGACGCAGCATTAACTATTTTAGAACAAGTTAAACCTGAATTAATTGTGACTAATAATACCGGTATCGCGAATAGAGCTTTTGAACTTGGCATTAAGTGGATCGCTGGGCCTTTCTTAAATACCACCAACTCTTATGCGTTATTGGCCATGAAAGAAGCGTTTAATTGTGAAGGCGCGTTTATTTCAAACGAAATAAATCATCAACAAATGAAAACAATTGCACGTCCTGAAAACTTTAAATTATTCTACAGTATTTATCACCCCATTTTATTGATGACCAGTCGGCAGTGTTTCTTCCAGCAAAGTGTGGGTTGTGAAAAACCTCGTATCGATAACGGCTGTATGCTTTCTTGTGATAAATCGACCAGCATCACCAACCTTAAAGGTGTGTCATTTGCGATTGATAAACAAAAAGCGGGTTATCCAAGTATTTATAATAATGATCAGTTTTTGAATATGGAAATTATCAACGATTTAGCCCAACTGTTTGATGGTTTTATGATAGATCTAACTAATATAGGTTCGGGCGATAAAGAGTCTCCTGATAAAGCGGTACTAATTGAACAATTTGAACAATTACTGAAGATAGGCGACAACAGCTATGACTACTCAGATAAACAAGCAAGTATTCAAACTGCTCTCAACGAATTGGTGCCTGAATCCACCAACGTCCAATACCATAATGGGCTATAATCTATAATTAGAATAAAATCCTCCCTAAGTGTTATATACACCCTGTATAAATCAATTAAAGTTATCTAACACAATTGCTAAAAGGTGATATAAATGTATAAACACATAATAATGTTACTCGCATTGATAAATATTTCTTGTGTTGAACAGAGAACTCTCGTTCACGCTGATACATTTTATCAAGGCACAAAACAAATAAGTCTACTTGATAACAAAGGCAAAAAACTGTCGATAGGTTCTATTTACTTTACAACCCAAGCAGAAACTATTCATTATAAAATTAATTTAACACACAAATTATTTAAAGATTATTTTTTATCGATGAAAGAAATGAAATGTTTAGAAGGGCCAGAATTATGGTGTCATCTAGCATACCCATACGACAACCCACGAAATATAACCAAAACAGATTTAACTTGGCTATCCCATGATTTACTGTTCATGTATAAAAAGCACACAGAGTTTGGTGCTAACTTTTATAACGGTATTTATTATGACTTCAAACTAGAGTCAGGCAAATTAATAGGCACCGCAATGGCACTTGATCTTAACTTGTTGGCAGCCCCTCCAGAAGATAAAATACAACCACCAATAACCGTTCACGATATTGACGAAATAGAGCTAACAAACCGTTGGTTACCTATAATCGAAATTATGTAACCATCTCGTTTTTACATGGCTAATTATTCAATTGGCCATGTTAGTGTAAATGCAGCTCCACCCATATCACTATCAGTAATACTCGCTTCACCATAATGCCATTCCATAATACGTGCCACTATTGCCAGACCTAAACCAAAACCACCCGTTTCACGATTTCTAGATTGATCTCCGCGGGAAAAGGCGTCAAAAATTACCGTTTTAAACTCATCAGAAACACCTTCACCATTATCTTCTACACAAATACTACACATACGTTGCTTGTTATTATTATCAGGCTCAAGCTCTGAAATAGTCACCCTTACCTTACCGGCGCCATATTTTATTGCATTGCTAATAAAGTTATTTAACGCCCGGTCAATAAAATGATTATCACAAATGGCGAGTAGATTAGGCGCTTTATCAATAAGCTGTATTTTTGTTTCAAGCTGTTCATGATTGTTGATTTGTTTTTCTACTAAATCATGAATATTTTCACTGGTAAAGCTAAGCTCTGGCCTGTCACTATCAAATGATGCATAAATAAGCATTTCATTAATGAGCTCTTCTAACTCACAAACATCATTATTTATCTGTTGTAGGTATTTTTGTTTTTTATCTTCATCTTTCACTGTTGATAACATTTGTAAAGCAAATTTACTTCGAGCAAGTGGCGTTCTTAATTCATGAGAAACAGCACTGGTTAGCTCTTTATGGGCATCAATAAGCCGTTTAATACGTTCAGCCATCATATTAAACGACTGCATCATAGGCGCCATCATTGTTGACTTAGCTACTGGTGCACTCGCCTTAAAGTCACCTTGTCCAAATGCACTGGTTGCTTTTTTAAGTTGCTCTAAATCGCGCGACATAGGCCACAACCAAATAAAAATTATCAGGCCTAAAAAGGCTAAAATACAGACACGATAAATCGCTTTAAGCCGTGGTCGAGTCGGCATTTTGGCAGGCCCTAGCGTAATCACCCACTTAGTATTTGGAATTGAATAATGCAAAGTCACCATATCATCATAATAATAAACATGGGTGCTGTCTTCTGTTAATAGATGGTGCTCTTCATGCTCCAACGCATCAAAGGTTAACGAACTGATTAATTCTAGTGGTAATTCATAGCGTATTGCCGTCTGCTCAACAATATGTTCCCATTCGGACCGAGGGTGTTTTTGTACGTAGTCACCCACCGCAAGTAACATAGTTTTATAGCCAGTGTATGACTCAACATCTTGTTCAAGATATGAATTCCAAACATTATCAAGTAACCAAGAAAAAATAATAAAAGTAGAGATAATCAAAAAATAAAGGCTAAAGAAAGATCGACCAGCACTTTTAAAACGAAAATTCATTATTGACCTACAGTATCAAGAAAGAAAAACAAAAAAGCGAAACTGTGATATACCCGCTCCACTTGAAGATGCATGATTCAGCTGGAATTAGAAACGCCTTTAGACAAGGCATTGATTGAAGAGAATGGTTTTTCCCTTGTCGAAATCAATAACGCAGCATAAAGCGTTTCTAAACCAGCCCCTTGGGGAAGTCTGAGCAAATCATACTCTGCGTTACATTTCTTTTTAAGGGAATAACCCTTAATAAAAAAATGTGCCTTGATTATGAATCGCTCAAACTTCCTGAAACGAGCATATTCAAGCAGAACGGGTATATATAGTTTCGCTTATAAAAATAGTGGTTAGTTCCACGCATCAGGAACAAATAAATAACCTTGTCCCCAAATAGTTTTGATTCTAAAAGGGGTTTCTGAGTCATCAAAGAGCTTTTTACGCAGTCTCGATATACGTACATCAACACTTCTATCTAAACCATCATACTCTCGGCCAACAACGGCTTTATAAATATAATCTCGGTTTTGAACTTCGCCTGCTTTTATTGCTAGTAACCACAATAAATCAAATTCCTGGCTTGTTAGGTCGACATTATCGTCCTTTAACGTGACCTTACGTGATGCTCTATTAATATGTAAATGACCACAAGATATTTCACCCACTTCTTGCGATTGATTCGGTAATTCGCCACGACGTAATAACGCTGTCACCCTTGCAAGCAGTACGCGTGGTTCAACAGGTTTAATAACATAATCATCAGCACCTATTTCTAAGCCTAGTACTTGATCGAAATCAGTGCCTTTTGCAGTTAACATTAAAATAGGACCAAAAAAAGTCGGGCGTAAATCACGACAGACAGCAAAACCATCTTTACCAGGCAGCATAATATCAAGGATAATCAAGTCAGGTGAAAACAGTTCAACGCGTTTAGCTACTGTATCGCCCCTAAACTCTTGTTTAACATGATAACCTTCACTAGTTAAGAAATCGGTTACTAAATCCGATAACTGACGATCATCTTCAACTAATAATATTTTCTTTACTGAATCAGCCATAATCATTTCCTTTATTTGCTAATATTTTTAACGAATACCAATTAAAGCAAGCTTAAACAAGTTACAGTTTATTAACAATACGCAGTACTAGTTGTTACGGTTAAATTACATAACCTTACATTTTTAAGTTCAAATGCTCAAATAATAGGCGCAATTGAAAGATTTACTAAAAATAACTTGCGAGTAAGTTATCAAACAAGCAAGATCTCAACAATATTTTACTTCAGTACTTAAATAATATGAAAATTATCAGTTTCAACATTAATGGCCTACGTGCTCGTTTACACCAACTACAAGCTATTATAGATAAACATCAGCCTGATATTATCGGTTTACAAGAAATTAAAGTGCATGATGAAGTTTTTCCATTAGAAGCCGTTGAAGCCATGGGCTATCACGTTTATTTTCATGGACAGAAAGCACATTATGGCGTTGCTATGCTATGTAAAAAAGAAGCGGTAAAGGTACAAAAAGGCTTCCCTACTGACGATGATGAAGCTCAACGCCGCATGATCATGGTAGAAACCACCAATAACAAAGGCGAAAAAATCACGGTACTTAATGGTTATTTTCCACAAGGTGAAAATATCTCCCATGAAACTAAATACCCATACAAACGCAAGTTCTATCAAGATTTGATGACATATTTAAATGAATATCATACTAACGATGAACAAATCGTGGTGATGGGCGATATTAATATTTCTCCCCTTGATTTAGATATTGGCATCGGCGAAGTTAACCGCAAACGTTGGTTTAAAACGGGTAAATGTTCATTTCAACCAGAAGAACGTGAATGGCTTAAAACACTAATGGATTGGGGCTTTATTGATACCTTCCGTCAACTTCACCCAACACGCACTGAACGTTACTCTTGGTTTGATTACCGCTCTCGTGGCTTTGATGATAACCGTGGCTTACGCATCGATGTTGTTTTAGCAACCAAGACTTTAAGTGAGCAATGTGTAGAGTCTGATATTGACTATGAGCTTCGTGGCATAGAAAAACCATCAGATCACGCGCCAATTTGGTCAACATTTACCGACTAATACTTACCTACTGAGAATAAAATTAACTCATGCCATTATTACCTGCTCATTACCTTTGTCCACTTTGTCAGCAAGCCTTAACACTTACTGACAAAACGTATAATTGTTCAAACAATCACAGTTTTGATCAAGCTAAACAAGGTTATGTAAATTTATTGCCTGTGCAATTTAAACATTCAAAAGCACCCGGTGATAATAAAGATATGGTTATTGCTAGACGTGCTTTTCTTGATAAACGCTTTTATCAGCCCTTGGTTGATAAAATGCTTGAACTTTATCAACAATATGGCCAAAGCAACGCCCCATTACTTGATGCTGGTTGTGGTGAGGGCTTTTATACTCACCAACACAAAACTGTTGATAATCAAGTTTATGGGGTCGATATCGCGAAAGAGACAATAAAAATTGCCGCTAAGCGTTATCAAAACTGTCACTTTAGCGTTGGTACTTTATCTAAGTTAAGTTTTAGTGATAACTATTTTGGCTGGCTAGTCTCGGTTTATGCGCCTATTTTAGAAAATGAATTTACGCGGATTTTGCAACAAAATGGGTATTTATTAACAGTAACACCTGCTGAGCAGCATTTATTTGAATTGAAAGAGTTGATTTATCAACAAGCGAATAAACACGATATATCTAAAACGCCAATTAAAAGCTTAACTCTTATTGAAGAACAAAAGTTAACTTACCCAATGAACTTTGAACACAGTGATGATGTACTAAATTTACTAGCGATGACACCTTTTGCATTTAAAGCATCAAAAGAATTAATAGAGCATATAAAATCGATGAATAAATTTTGCTGTCAGGCTGACTTTATATTAAGACTTTATAAAAAATAAAATCATAAAGTAAGTGATTAGTTTCTCGAAGCAAAGGTTAACTGCAATAATTGTGCTAAATCAATATACCTTGGTTTAGCAATAGCCAAATTTGTTAGTTTATTTTGACTACCCTGCTCTTTTGCTTTTTCTAAACCACTGCGATACCAAGAAGCCAAGGATGGCGGTAAAAGCTTGTCTGCTTTAACACCTAAAACAACCAAAGCTTGTACCGGGATAGATACCAAAAACAAACAGTAAACTAACGCTTGAGGTAAGGCTGCTAACATATTATCGATGCTGCCTGTTCCAAGGAAAAAACCTGATGAAAAATAAAGCTGCATAGTAAAAATAAATAATGCTAAAGCAGGAAAAACTCGGCAAACAAAGCGGGCACTTTGCACCGACCGGTAATCAGCAAAATAACGTGCTAATTCAGCCTTTTCTGGCCAAAAATTAATGTATTGTTGACCTAATTTAATAACTTGTACTACAGATAAATTCATAAATAAATACCGACAAAGCCTTATACCTACTATAGCAGCTAGCTCTTAATAGCAACAGTAATAGGTACGTTTTAGGGGGAATAACCTTGTAATGAATTGTTAACTCTCATTAATTAAATTTACATCAAGAAAGACTTTATTGCCTTGCATCAACATTATTTTATCCCTAACAGCTATAATATCGTTATATCTTTTTCCTTTCGTTCAACAACTATGATAAAAAAACAACAACCCGCTTCGACACACGCAAGTGTTGAAGCCATATTAGTGATCAATTGTGGTAGCTCATCATTAAAATTTTCATTGATACAACCTGATTGTGGCAAAACCCTATTATCAGGTTTAGCTGAATGTTTAACTACACCACAAGCTTGTATTAACTTTAAGTATAAAGCTGGGAACGATAATAAAGAAGAGTCAGAAAATAATGAACTTACCGCCCCTTTTAATCATCAAGTCGCACTTAACGCGCTAGTCAATAAACTTGTGCAATTGAGTTTGGTTGGCAACATTGTTGCTGTTGGCCACCGTGTTGTTCATGGAGGTGAACATTACGCGCAGCCCACCTTAATTAATACTAACGTTAAAACAACTATAGAAAAACTCGCGAAACTAGCGCCTTTACACAATCCAGCAAACCTTATTGGTATAAACGCTTGCCAGCAAGCATTTGCCAAACTACCGCAAGTGGCAATATTCGACACAGCTTTTCATCAAAGCATGCCTGAAAAAGCATTCCTTTACGGGTTACCCTTTCAGCTATATCAAGAACACAGTATTAGGCGTTATGGTTTTCACGGTACTAGCCACTATTTTGTTGCTAATCAAGCCGCAAAATTTATGAATAAGCCACTTAAACAATGTAACTTGATCAGCGCACATTTAGGTAATGGCTGTAGTGTAACGGTAATAAAAAATGGTAAAAGTGTTGATACCAGTATGGGTATGACTCCTCTTGAAGGCGTAATGATGGGAACTCGCAGTGGTGATATTGATGCGAGTATTATCTTTCACTTAGTTGAGCAACTCGATTTTAGCCTTGAACAAGTGGATACTTTATTAAATAAAAAAAGCGGTTTGATTGGCTTATCAGAGCTAAGTAATGATTGCCGTACACTAGAAAAAGCCATGCTAGATAAAAACCATCCACAATCAGCGCAAGCCAAATTAGCATTAACTGTATTCTGTTACCGAATAGCTAAAAGCATAGCATCGTTTAGTGCTAGCCTTAGCGAATTAGACGGTTTGATTTTTACCGGCGGCATTGGTGAAAACTCTTCTTGGGTGAGGAAAGAAATTGTCAATCAATTAGGGTTATTGAATTTTCATCTTTGCGAGGAAAATAACCAAGCTACTCGCTTTGGTACTAATGGTAATATTGCTCTTAACACATCAAGACCCTGTTGGGTAATCGCCACTAATGAAGAGTGGGTAATCGCAGAGCAATCGGCGCGATTATTGAAATCAAACTCTACTGGAGAATTATAATGGCGACTAAATCAGATTCTCACAGAATAATGCTAATTCCTGTTGGTTTTGGTGTTGGCTTAACCAGTGTTGCACTTGGTTTACTGCATACTTGCGAACAAAAAGGCATTAAAGTAGGTCATTTTAAACCGATTAGCCAACCATCACGGAATTCGTTAGCCAAAAAAAATAAAACGATTGAAGCGATCAGCCTTTCACAAAATAGTCGTTGTATATCACTCAGCTATTTTGAAGAGAAAATGGCTGATGGCTTACACGATATCGTCCTTGAAGAAATTGTCGAAAATTTTGATAATTTCAACCAAGATCAAGAAGTGGTAATCATCGAAGGGTTAATTCCAACCACCCGTCAGCCCTATGCTGGCCGGATTAATCGTGATGTAGCCCAAGCACTCTGCGCGGATATAGTATTGGTTGCCGCACCGGGTAATGATAACACTGAGGCTTTTGAAAATAGAATTGAAGTAACAGCTGAAACCTATGGAGGCACTAAAAATAAGCACTTATTAGGCTGTATTATTAATAAGTTAAATGCACCCGATCAAGAGGCATATGGCTTACTTCCAAGAGAGGAAGAAATCGACACTAATTTTGACATTACTCCATGGCAAAATTTAAATATTTTCAAAAATCGGCGCTTTGATCTACTCGGTTCAATTACTTGGGAAATGGATCTTATTGCACCACGTATTATGGATATTAGTAATTATCTTGAGGCTACCGTTATTAATGCCGGTGAAATGGAGCATAGACGTTTTCGTAGTGTCGCTTTTTGTGCCCGCAGTGTTAGTAACCTAGTAAGCGACTTCGTGCCCGGTCGTTTAATTGTTACCCCTGGTGATCGTACTGACATTATTATTGCTACCTGTTTGTCAGCATTAAACGGTACCAAGCTTGGCGCATTAATTTTAACTAATGGCTTTGAGCCATCAAAAGAGGTTTGGGAGCTTTGCCAGCAAGCACTCAATGCAGGTTTACCTGTGCTTTCTGTGCCATGGGATACTTGGCAAACCTCTCGCCATATCATGAACTTTAATCCAGAAATTCCTCAAGATGATATTCAACGCCAAGAAAAAGTAAAACAACACATCGCTGATAATTTATCAAAAAGTTGGATCACTCATTTATCTGATAAAGTAGAATCAGATTATTTATTATCACCACCTGCCTTTAGACACAAGTTGACTGAACTTGCCCGACAAGCAAATAAATTAATAGTCTTACCCGAAGGCTCTGATATTCGCACTATAAAAGCAGCAGCAATATGTTGCGAACGTAATATTGCCCGTTGCCAATTAATTGGTAATAAAGAAGAGATTTTACGCATAGCAGAACAACAAGGTATTCATTTACCAAATGGCCTATTGATCACGGATCCCGATCTCATTCGTGAAAATTATATTAAGCCTTTAGTTGAACTGAGAAAAAACAAAGGCCTTACCGACGTTATTGCTAGAGAAAATTTACAGGATAACGTTGTATTATCAACGATGATGCTGCAAATGGGCCAAGTGGATGGCTTAGTCTCTGGCGCAATTAACACGACAGCAAATACTATTAGACCTGCTTTACAATTAATAAAAACCGCGCCAAATAACTCTTTGGTTTCATCAGTATTCTTTATGTTATTACCTGAACAAGTGCTTGTTTATGGTGATTGTGCAATCAATCCGGACCCAAATGCTGAGCAATTAGCCGATATAGCTATTCAATCGGCAGATTCTGCTGCCGCTTTTGGAATACCCCCACGTGTTGCCATGATCAGCTATAGTACAGGCAGTTCAGGTCAAGGTGCTGATGTAGAAAAAGTAACGAAAGCCACTCAGTTAGCGAAAGCGAAGCGACCTGATTTGATAATAGACGGGCCACTGCAATATGACGCCGCTATTATGGAAAATGTCGCTAGGAAAAAAGCACCGAACAGCCCTGTTGCCGGAAAAGCGACGGTATTTATTTTTCCAGACTTAAATACAGGTAATACAACCTATAAAGCCGTTCAACGATCAGCTGATTTAGTCAGTATAGGACCAATGCTACAAGGTATGAATAAACCCGTTAATGATCTGTCTCGCGGTGCATTAGTGGATGACATTGTTTATACAATCGCGTTAACAGCAATTCAAGCAACACAATAAAAAGACAAACTGTTAAATTTTACACACTGCTAAATTAAACTTAAAAACAACAACTTAAAGTTATACCCAAAGTTTGTTCACAATGATATCCACAGCTTTTGTGGATATCATTGTACTTCTTATATTTTCTACTTCACTAGAGTTAGTTGATAAAAATAGTTATATACCCGTTCCTGACGAATCCCCTCGAAAATGAGTATAAAAATTTGAGTTAGGGGATCGACCTTCATGGCAAATTGTGATCAAATTACTTCGCCAAAAACAACTAATCACAAGAG
>MAAC01006598.1_pt1 | contig 20995 bp, 20 predicted proteins | sample 1115981 | NCBI WGS metagenome assembly MAAC01 (sample SAMN04961126, study PRJNA320927) | seawater metagenome | isolation source: sample BD02T64 sea water enriched with oil for 64 days | place: USA:Gulf of Mexico | collected 2013-07-27
GCTTCGATACCGAATACATCTACAATCATACCTCCTCTAGTTCTACACTTCACAAAACCGTTAACGATTTCTCCTGTTTCATGTGCATTGTTAACTCTATCCCATGCTTTAATTACACGCGCTTTTTTGTGAGACAATACTAATTGACCAGAGCTATCTTCTCTTTTATCAACTAATACTTCTACAGTATCCCCTTCAGAAAGAGCTGGATTGTAACGGAATTCGTTTAATGAAATAACCCCTTCAGATTTAGAATTGATGTCAATAATCACATCTCTCTCTGTTAATCTTACTACAGTTCCTTCAATTACATCACGTTCGTTTACGAAACCTACAGTTCCTTCTAACGCTTTTTCAAATTCAGCTAATTTAGATTCATCAACTGCTTCAATACCTTCTTCGTACTTGTGCCAATCAAAGTTTGCTAAAAATTCTTGTGGGTTAACTGTCTCAACAGCTACTGGTGTTACTGCCTCTTCAGCAGTGTTTTTTGTTTCTTCAGACATTCTGAAATCACTTTGTATCTTATTGTTATTCAGATTATTAACGACAATAACTTTAAGAGTTGTTTATATTAAATAAATTTTCTCAATTCCTTTTATAAATCTGTTCTCGTAAAAAGGAGTGCAAATGTACGAAATTTATTAAATAAAACAGCCGAATATTAAAAGATTATTACAACGATAACTACCTAAAAATCAATAGCATTATGCAATCCAGTTTTTAAACTCTTTTACGCGTTCTCTACTTACAATGATTTCAGTTTCAGAATATGAATTTAAAACGATTTTTAAACGGCTATTTGTATATGCAACAATGTCCTTTATAGCATTAATTTGAACAATAAACGTTCTATTAACCCTAAAGAAGTTTTCTGGATCTAATTCTGTTTGCACTTGTTCTAAAGCACCATCTATCAAATAGTTTCTTTTGGTGTTTGTATGTAAATAGGTTGCTTTATTTTCACTGTAAAAACACTCAATATCTTCAGAGGATATTATTTTTAAATGCTGACCTACTTTAATGGTATATCTCTTTTTATATTTTCGATCGATTGGATTTACCAATAGCTTTCTAATGTCATCAAAGTTTAACTGGACATCTGGTTGCTTGGTATGTTGACTTTTATACTTCTCAACAGCCGATTTTAATTCATCTTCATCAATTGGTTTCAATAAATAATCAATACTATTTAATTTAAATGCTTTTAGAGCGTATTCATCATAAGCAGTTGTAAAAATTATCGCGCTAGAAATCTGTACATGTTCAAAAATTTCAAATGACAAACCATCAGACAATTGGATGTCTAAGAAAATTAAATCTGGATGTTCGTTTTCTTGAAACCACGCGATAGATTCTTCTACTGAATGTAGCATTTCATTTATTTGAACTCCTAATTCGCCCAACATTCTATTTAATCTTCTAGCTGCTGGCTTTTCATCTTCTATGATTAATACATTCATAAGGCTCTTTTATAAATTTTTATTTTTATTCATCTCTTCTTTAATTTTTCTTTCTTTCCAATTTTCCCCAAAGAAAAAATCAAATCGATATGTTTTTATGGCATGTAAAACCAAAATCACGGTCCACCAAAAAAACAATCTGTAATTGCTAACATCTGTAAAGGCTTCAATAACAGAATCTCCATACGTTATATCTTTATAGATTCGTCTTCCTATAAAAAAAACAGTAATTACTACATAAAATGCGACATGTTTATAGAATTTTTTCAATTCTTTAACCTTCTTTTTAGCACGTTCAAATTTATTTGCTTTATCTATGATTTCCATAATTTAATTACTTTTATTTTGATCCATAAATTCCTTTATTTTTTTAGCTTCCCAACCTTTATCAAAACCAAGAATTCTCACTCCGAATATTTTAACCCAATGAATAAAAACCCCAGCTAATATGCCTATTGTTGCAAACCAAAACCAATGAAACTCAGGAGAGAAAATTAAGTTTGAGCTTATTATTGCAGCAAGTAAAAATACTGTTACTATCACATGGATGTAAAACCCTTTAACATCTTTCACTCTTTTCTGCGCTTTTAAATAGCGCTGTTCTTTGCTAGTTTTTGTATCCATCCGACCGATTAGTTAACTGATCTTTGTCCATAATCTCTTTTAACTTATTCTCTTCCCAGTTTTTTCCGAATAATGAATTAAACCCGAAAACTCCTAACCAATGAAAGAAAACTCCAATTCCCCAAAAAATCCAAGTAGAATACACTCCAAAATTTGAAAATGCCTCCTTAAAAGTATCACCATCATCAGAAGTGACACCATATATAATAACACTACTTAACATTAAATTTACCACTATGTATACTGCAAAATGAATGTAAAACCCTTTAATTTTCTCTACTCTTTTTTTTGCTCTTATATATTTTAACCCTTCTATTGTCTCTCTATTTTCCATTTTCCTAAATTATTATTTTTATTTCCTTCTTCCCCATTACTAGAAAATTAATTCCAGTTATTGTTTTTTTTATCCTCGTCCATCAGTTCTTTGATTTTCTTATCTTCCCAGTCTTTTCCTAAAAATGGATTATACTTATAAGTATCCATAGCATGAAAAGTTAAGCCCATTCCCCATCCGAAAACAGGAAACCAAAACCATTGAAAATGTGGTGAAAAAGTAAGATTTATGTAGATTAGAAACGGAATTACTAAACAATAGCAGATGAGATTTGCATAAAACCCTTTAATTTTATCTACTTGCTCTTTCGCTCTTAAATATTTTTGTTCTTGTTGATAATTTGATTGCATAATTTATATTTTTTGTATTACTTTAAACTACTCCCAGTTAGACGTATCGTCTTCTTCTTTCATTAATTCATTGATTTTTTTACTTTCCCAGTTTCTTCCTAAAAAAGGATTGTAACTATACACATCCAATCCATGAAATAAAACGCCTATTCCCCATCCGAACATTGGAAACCAAAACCAATGAAAATCTGGTGTTAGGTTTAAATTAATAAGGATTAAAAAAGGAATGATAATACAGTAAGAAATAATATTTTGATAAAACTCTTTTAATTTCTCTACCTTTTCTACAGCTCTAACATAACTTGAGTTTTGTATATCTTCTGTGTACATAATATTATTGTTTTTTGTTAATAGCGGTAAGCTTACTTTAAATGTTCTTTTGTCATTTGTAATACTAACATTTCTTTTTGTAAGTAATCGATACCTATCTGTAATGTTTTTCAACCCCACTTTGGTACTTTTCCCTATTGCTTCTTTCGGATTGACATTGTTCTCTATAATGAGCACTCCACCTTCTTCAAAAATTCGAAGAACTAATGGTTTATTAGAAGAAACCACATTATGTTTTACGGCGTTTTCTAATAATAATTGTAACGACAAAGGCACAATTTTTAATTCTTCATTGGAAGTTTCATCTGGAATTTCAAATTCGATCCCTTCTTCGAAACGCATTTGTAACAATTCCATATAAGTTCTTGCAAATTGCAACTCTTCTGACAGTGGAATTAATTCTTTATTCCGTTGCTCCAATACATAGCGATAAACTTTAGATAATTTTGTTGTAAATCGTTCTGCCTGCTTTGGGTTTTCTCCAATTAATGATGTCAACACATTTAAACTATTAAACAAAAAATGTGGATCAATTTGGCTTTTTAAAGATTCAAATTTTGCAGTTTCTGTTTTTGCTACTATTTCTTGTTTAGTGCTTTCTTTTCCTACTGATGCTTTCCAGTTTATCATAAATCCTCTAGCATGAAAAAATGTTGCAACAGCTAAAGAAAATAAAATATAAAAAGCATTAATCCACATCATTCTACTCTGAAAAAACAAAGCAGATTCTACGTCTTGAAAAACCACAAAAACAAAATAATTAATCCCCATAACTACAGGAATTATATATAAAACAGTACAGATTACTCCAGCAGCTACACGTTTATTTGTTTGAGAAATCCAATCCCATTTTGTATTTAAATAGTCATTTAAAATTCCGTTCCCAAAACCAACACCATAGCTATACATGGCAGAAATTAAAAAAGTATATCCAATTCCTTTAAAAGAAAATTGTTGAAAAATCAAAATAAAAACTACCGCAAATATTACTGTCAGCTTAAAGCTAGACCATAATGATTCTTTAATTTTTTTTAATGTTATTACCTTTTTAGTTTCCATATATAAATTTTGATTTTTTTACTGAATTTACGTTCTTAAAATCGAATCTCTAAAGTTACATTTTTATCAGCAACTACAAACTTTGCAGTATCATATTCTGGCGGCCCATAAGTAACTGGGTTATTAGAAATACCATAATCTTCTAATGGCATCCCGTTTGCCTCAAAATCCATTTTTTCGTTACTATTTGCGTCATGGAAACAAATAACTGCATACTCTCCAGGAATTACATCTGTAAAAACTACAGTGCTTTTCTTCCCTTTTACACTACTTGATTGTGATTGAACAGGTGTCACCATAAAACCTTCTTTGGTATATAAAGCATAATTTACAGTTCCGGTGTCACTTGTAACGTTTGGAACAGTTACCGTAATTGTTCTTTTTTCTGTTGGATTGATTTTTGATGTGTGCATTGAAGTTTGAAATACGACTACAAACGCGAAAATTGCTGTGAATACTTTCATGATATATATTTTTATAATGCTGATATAAATTCAGCACTGGTTAATTATACAGCAAAGATGCAACAGGTATTTCCGTTTATAAATTAAAAGAAACCGAATTGTATTTTTTTATGGATGAATTGTAATTGGAATTACATTCTGTTATAGTTACTTCAAATGTTTTGTAATTTTTTTACTCATTGGCTTGGTTAAAGAGAAAAAATAATCAATTAAGTTTCCTTTTTCATCAACTAAATATTTTTGAAAGTTCCATTTTACAGCAGCGTTTTTCTTCTCATTTAACTCTTTTTTGGTTAACCAAGCATACAAAGGGTGTTGATTAGCTCCTTTTACATCAATTTTTTCAGTAATTAAAAAGGTAACCCCATAATTGATTTCACAGAATGATTGAATCTGCTCAGCTGAACCTGGTTCTTGTTTTCCAAATTGATTTGATGGCACACCAATAATCATTAACCGCTCATTATACAATTCATATAATTTTTGCAAACCTTCATATTGCGATGTAAACCCGCATTCGGAAGCTACATTTACAAATAAAATTTTCGTACCCTTGTAATTTTCTAAGTTAATTTCTGAGCCATTAATACTATTAATTTTAATTGAATAGAGGGCCGAATTGGTTATCATAGTTTGTGAATTTAGCAAAAGAGTTACTAGTAAACTGAACAAGAATTGCATTTGGAATCTCATCAAAACTAGATTTTAAAATGAAGATACATAATTTCCTAAAAAAGGAAACAAAAATAATCACTATTATTCTTGTAACATTTTCTATTTTTGAACTACTTATAACCAGAAACTAACTAAAAAGTGCAGAAAGATTTAGAGTCTAAATTTTTATTGGATTTTGAGCAAAATCAAAATATCGTTCATAAAGTCTGTAGAATATATACTACAAACCAAGATGCGCATAATGATTTGTTTCAAGAGGTAGTCATTCAATTATGGAAAAACTACAGCAAGTTTAGAGGTGACTCTAAATTTAGTACTTGGATGTACAGAGTGGCCTTAAACACGGCTATCTCTTTATATAGAAAATCAACCAGAAGTATTAAAACTCAAGATATTGATAATTTCGCCTATAAAATCAAATCTAGTGAGTATGACGATACCGAGGAACTGCAACTAAAATCCTTATACAAAGCGATTCACGAGCTGAACGATATTGATAAGGCATTGATATTCTTATACCTCGAAGATAAACCCTATAAGGAAATATCTGAAGCACTGGGTATAACACAGGTAAACGCAAGAGTAAAAATGAATAGGGCAAAAGAAAAATTAAAAAACATATTAAACCCATAAATTATGGATTTAGATACATATAAAAAAACATGGGGAAATCAGCCCGAAGAAACCAATTCAGTTTCTAAAATTGATATTTACAAGATGGCACATTCAAAATCGTCATCTGTAGTTAAATGGGTTTTCATTCTTGGAGTTTTAGAATTATCGCTTGGAATTTGCTTAAACCTATTTATACCTGATAGCTATATTGACGTTTATAGTGATTTCAATTTAATTGGATTCTTAAACTATTATATGATATTAAGTTATATCATAATTGTTCTTTTTTTAATTCTTTTTTATAAAAATTACAAAGCCGTATCGGCTGTAGATAATACAAAAAAATTAATGACTAAAATTTTACGTGTTCGAAAAACCGTAAAGTATTATGTGTATTACAATTTAATAGGTGCGTTTATTTTAATTATTATTATTAACAGTGTCATGTTTTCTAATAAAGAGTTGTTTGCAAAAACACTTAATCCTAATAACTTAGAAGTTGACATAAACACGTTAATGTCTGGAGCTTTAATAATACAAATAATAGGAGCTCTAATGGTACTTCTTATAATATGGTTATTCTACAAAGTTACCTATGGCACCTTACTTAAGAAATTAAACAAAAACTATAAAGAATTGGATTCTTTAGAGCATTTAAAATAAAAAAAACCTCCATTTTGGAGGTTTTTTTTATTTTAGAATGATTTCAACTCGAAAAGTAATTTGTCAAGCATCACCTCGGTAAAATCCAAATGCGTTACAATTCTAATTTTCCCTTGCCCCATTGAGATTAGTAAAATTTCTTTCGATGCCATCTTTGCAATAAAGTCCATTGGATCAATGGTTTTATTTACATAAAAAATCACAATATTTGTTTCTATAGGCTCTACTTTTTGCACATACGTACAGGCTTCTAAAACAACTCCTATCTTCTTTGCTCTAGAATGATCATCTGCCAAACGGGCAACATTATTATCCAATGCATAAATTGCTGCTGCTGCTAAAAACCCGGCTTGTCGCATAGCGCCACCAAATAACTTTCGTACACGTAGCGCTTTTGCAATTGCCTCTTTAGTTCCTAGCAAAACTGAACCAATTGGTGCACCTAATCCTTTTGACAAACAAATTGATATAGTATCAAATAATTCTCCATATTGCTGTGGAGTTTCATCTTTTGCAATCAATGCATTAAACAACCTAGCACCGTCTAAATGAAAAGCCAAGTCATTTTCTTTCGCTATTTTTTGAATCTTTTTCAATTCTTCAAAATTCCAACAAGCCCCGCCTCCTTTATTTGTAGTATTCTCAATACACACCAATCTATTATAAGGCACATGAATATCTGCTCTTCCAGAAACGGCTTCTTTTAATTGCTCAGCAGTAAACATACCTCTTTCTCCATCTAATAAATGAGACGTTACACCCGAATTAAATGCGGCACCACCACCCTCATAATTATACACATGGGCCCATTTATCACAAAACATTCTGTCTCCAGGCTGTGTATGTATTTTTATTGCTGCTTGATTTGCCATGGTTCCCGAAGGGAAAAACAAGGCATCTTCCATTCCAAAGAGCTTGGCTATTTTTTCTTGTAACTCATTTACAGTAGGATCAGATTTAAAGACATCATCTCCAACCTTAGCATGCATCATTGCCTCCAACATTCCTTTGGTCGGTCTTGTAACGGTATCGCTTATTAAGTCTATTTTCATGTATACTTTCTTTTTTAATTCATTCCAATTGGAGAGCCATCTGGAATTTTAGGGGATCTTACTTTTTTATATTTAGATGGTGTTTTTTTAAACTCGTTTATAGATTTTAAAAACTCAGCAGCATACATTTTTTGAACTCCTTTCGATTTTCTAGAACGCAACCAGTTCGAGATTTCTTCCAACTTATAGTTCACAATTGCAGTTACTTGTTTGTAATTTGATTGATTAGTAGCCAACCCAAATAGTTGATTCAAGACTTGCGTATTTACTACATTTTGCAATTCTTGATGATATGAATTCTTATGTGTTTTTTTAAACGAGTTTTTAATGACTTCATCAATCGTTTCTACCAATCCTAATTGTGAATTATCCAAGCTTTTATGCAACACCAAACGAGAGGCTCTTTGAGGATGAAACAATAAGCTTAACGACAACTCTGATGCTGTTTCTACAGCTCCATAAGGATCAAACTCTGCACCTACTTTACTTTTAAATGATTCTCTTGTTCTTCCATATCCAATTGCTCTTGGTGGAAAAAGGTTCAGTTTAGAAATTGGAATCGCCAAGGTGTTAACATCAATCGTTTTTAATAATACTTTTAACGCTTTTCTTTCTTCAGAACCTGAAACTCTTTTTACAATAGTTTGATTTCCGCCTTTAACAGCATAGTTATAATCCAACCCTCCAACAACTTTTGAAACCGCTTCTACTTGATATCTATGCATAAAATACAGGGGTACAAAAACATCTTCTAATACAGAATATGGCTGACCTGATTTTATATTATCTGGCGAAAATTTATCAATTGCATTCTTTCTAATTTCTAAGATGTCGTTTAACTCATTAGCAGCACTTTTTCCATTATCCCATAAATGCGCATAGGCATGTGCACTTCCTGGTGATCTTGCATCTTGGTCTGATAAATAACGTAACCCTTTTGAAAACGCATCCGTTAAAACACCTTGTAATCCTTGTTTTTCATTGCCAGTAAACTGCTGATATGCATAAGCGACAGTTACTTTATCCCACTCGCCAATATTAGTTGCGTACGCATTAGAAAAATCAATTTTTCCGTTTTTTAAAGAAAACTGTGGATGCGGATAATCCATTACAGATGCTCTACTGTTAGTACTTGCAGCAAAGTTATGTGCAAAACCAATGGTATGACCAACTTCATGTGCAGACAATTGTCTAATTCTTGCCAATGCCATTTCTAAAGCAAATTTATCATCTGGAGTATTTGTAGCATATGGAGCTTGTAAAGCTTGCGCAATTAAAAAATCTTGGCGAATTCTTAGAGAACCTAAACTCACATGTCCTTTAATTATTTCACCTGTTCTTGGATCAGAAATACTACCGCCATAACTCCAACCTCTAGTAGATCTATGTACCCACTGTATTACATTATATCGCAAATCTAAGGGGTCAGCATCTTTGGGTAACATTTTTACTTGAAACGCATCTTTGTAACCAATAGCCTCAAAAGCTTGATTCCACCATCTAGCTCCATCTAACAATGCAGACCTTATTGGTTCTGGTGTTCCTGGGTCTAAATAATAAATAATTGGCTCAACGGCTTCACTTATTGCTGCAGTTGGATTTTTCTTCTCTAATCGATGACGGTATATAAAACGTTTAACAATTGATTGGTTTACCGGTGTAGAATAATCCATATAAGACATTGGATACCCACCTGCTCTAGGATCAAATTCTCTAGGCCTATAATCTGTATCTGGCAATTTAACAAAAGAATGATGTTGGTACACGGTAACCGCACTTGCATCTGGAGTTACTGACCATAAATTTCTTCCTTTAGGCTTCCCTTTAAATGTTAGCAACACATCAAATTCAACATTTTTTTCAAATGCTTTTGTTCTTTCTAAATTAAAAGCACTTCTAGATTTATCCAAATTATAATTTCCTTCTCCACTTCTAGACAATGTACTGGCTACACCAAAGGTGTCTTGCATAAAAAATGATGTTGCATCCACTAAATACACCTCATTCTTTTCTTCTTTAATCACAAAACCATGCAATACAGATTTTGCAAAAGCTTCTTTTATTGATTTTTTTTCTTCAATATTATTTGTTAACGCCCTATATTTTTGATTTGGCTGAATTAGCAATATTTTATTACCTGCTTTTCTAAAAAACACCACTGCTCCACCTCCAAGTTTTCCTCGATCTAAGCCAATATCGTTAGATCCAATCCCTTCAGAAAGGGCATTTACATATAAGAATTCGCTTTCTAGTTTTTTTATTTCTAAATATATTTTGTCTTTACCGCTATCGTAATAATAATTAAAATAGCCTTTATATTGAGTTACCTTCTTATTGCCGTTAAAAAATTGTGAAAAGCAGACTTGCTGTATAAAAATAAATAAAAATAAAATGGTGATTTTTTTCATGGTAAATAGATTTTCTATAAAACTATAAAATATAGACGAGAAATAAGATTGATTAAAATATTAAATCGCTTTTTTAACTTATTTTTGTCGTAATTATGATTACACAAGAACAACTTAAAAGTGCGACTGAAAGAACACATAAGCTTTACAACTACTTAAACATAGAACAAAAGCTTATTGAAATTAGCAACGAAGAAGAAAAAACTGTAGATCCAGATTTTTGGAACAATCCTAAAGAAGCAGAAGTGTTTATGAGGGAATTAAGACTGAAAAAGAAATGGGTAACTGACTATAATTCCATAATTTCTCTGCATGAAGACACTCAAATTTTACTAGACTTCTTTAAAGAAGGAGATGCGGAAGAGGCTGAAGTCGAAGAACAATACAACCAACTAATTACCCTACTTGAAACTGTAGAATTTAGAAATATGCTTTCTGAAGAAGGCGATAATTTAAGCGCTGTAATTCAGATTACCGCAGGTGCTGGAGGAACAGAAAGTTGCGACTGGGCAGAAATGCTAATGCGCATGTACATGATGTGGGGCGAGAAAAATGGATTAAAAATAAAAGAGCTGAATTACCAAAGTGGTGAATCGGCTGGCATAAAAACGGTTACGCTTGAATTTGATGGCGATTATGCTTTTGGATGGTTAAAAGGAGAAAATGGGGTACATCGTTTGGTGCGAATTTCGCCATTTGACAGTAATGCGAAAAGGCATACTTCTTTTGCTTCTGTCTATGTATATCCTGTTGCAGATGATTCTATTGAAATAGAAGTGAATCCAGCAGATATAGAAATTACTACTGCTAGGTCTAGTGGGGCTGGTGGGCAAAATGTAAATAAAGTTGAAACCAAAGTTCAATTGACTCATAAACCGAGTGGAATTCAGATTCAATGTTCAAATTCTAGATCCCAGCATGATAACAGAGCCACAGCTATGAAAATGCTAAAATCGCAATTGTACGAAATAGAATTGCAAAAGAGACAAGCGGCCAGAGATGACATTGAAGCTAATAAAATGAAAAATGAATGGGGAAGTCAAATCAGAAATTATGTCATGCATCCATATAAATTAGTAAAGGATGTAAGAACAGCGCATGAAACCGGAAATATAGATGCGGTGATGAACGGAGATATTGACGCATTTTTAAAAGCATACTTAATGTCTCATGGTCAGAAAAAGAAGTAACTCTAAAAAACAGCTATTTTATCTAGCGCTTTTTATCATAGCCGCTATGATTCCAAACCTATTACTAATAGTGATAGGCGAAGATTCTGTGGTGGCTTCATTCTTAAAGAAATTTGTGTTTGCTCTTTTATCTTTTTCTATTATACTTTTACCTTTATCATTTTTAAAACCTAAATATTTTAGTTGGTTCATTCTGCTACTCTTACCTCTTATTATTTTTGAAACTTCTGTTATTAATCATTACAAAGTTCCTTCTTCTGAAGAAACTGTTGCCGCGATTTTTTTTACCAACTATTCTGAAATTACGGAATTAATAACAGGAAATATTCTCTCCTCCATATGGGCATTTATTCTTTTTTTATTCCTTCTTTTTTTTAGCTATTTACTTAAAAGTGATTTTAAATTACATGCAAAACTTAGAAGAAATATCTTATTCTTTGTCCTCAGTGTATTCTCAATTCTTTATGCTAGAAATTTTATTGCAGCCACAAAACTCAACAACGGTATTAAAGAAACTTTTGGAGTAGCCAACTACTCTTTAAAAGTACAATTAAACAAGATTTTTCCGGTAGACATCTTTTTAAAGCTAAACGAAGCCTACACCGGAATTCAGAAAAAGAAAAACTATCAACAAGGCATTAATGGTTTTAAATTTAATGCCATAAAAAAAGACTCGTTAAAAGAACAAGAAATTTATGTTTTAGTACTTGGAGAAACCGCTAGAAAACATAATTTTAGCGTGTATAATTACACCCGAAAAACATCGCCAAACTTAGATACCATTTCAAGTGTTTTTAGTTTTAAAAATGTAAATAGTGCTGCAAATATAACTTCATTAAGCATTCCTTTTATATTAACAAGAGCTACCCCAAAAAATCCGCAACTAAAATTTATTGAACCCGCTATAATCAACACGTACAAAGAAGCAGGGTTTAAAACATATTGGATCAGCAATCAATCTATTGGTGTAGGAAGTGTTTTTGGTTTTTACGCCAGCTTGGCAGATGTGTATAAAAACACTTCTGTTTCGTTAGATGCAGCAAACTATGATGATGCAATTCTGCCAGTATTGCAACAAGTTTTAAACGATACAAGTACGCGTAAAAAATTCATTGTAATTCACACTTTAGGTAGTCATTTTAGATACAACTATAGATACCCTAAATTGTTTAATCAATTCTCCCCTTCTATGAGCAAAGGGCTATCTATTGAAAATAGCATTGATATTTCTAAAAAGAAAGAATTAATTAATAGCTATGATAATTCTATTTTATATACAGATTACATACTTGGAAACCTTATCTCGCTATTAAAAAAACAACATGCAATTTCTTACTTATATTATATTTCTGACCACGGAGAAAACTTATATGATGATGAAAAAGCAAAAATACTACACGCATATTTACAGCCCACTAAATACGAAATTGAAATACCCTTAATAGTTTGGACATCTAGCCTATACAACCAAACCTATTCAACTAAAATTAACAATTTACATAAAAACAGTAACTTCAAAATATCATCTATAAATACTTTTCACACATTATTAGATTTATCGAATATAAAATACCCAACAGAGAGACTTATTAAAAGTTTTGCAAGCAATAAATTTGATTCATTACAGAAAAGATATTTTTATAAAATTGATAAAACCGTATTTAAAATAGATTAATTATGATTAAAATATACCACAACCCTAGATGCAGTAAATCTAGACAAGGATTAGAATTACTTGAAAACTCTGGAAAACAATTTGAAATTGTAAAATATCTAGAAAACATTCCATCAAACGAAGCGTTAACTTCTATCATAAAAAAATTACAAATTAAACCGATAGAATTGGTTCGGAAAAACGAAGCCATTTGGAAAGAAAATTACAAAGGAAAAGAATTATCAGATTTAGAAATTATTGATGCAATGATTCAAAACCCAAAACTAATAGAAAGACCCATTGTAATTAACAATACTAAAGCTGCGATTGGCAGACCATTAGAAAATATTCAAAATATCATATAAGTAAGGGAGCCAAATGGCTCCCTTTTTCTTTAACACAAGTTTAACAAGAAGCCTTTAAACTATCATAAAACCATTGGGTCAAATAATCTCAAATAAACAACAACCCACACCAATGAAAAATATCTTTATAGCAGTAATCTGCTTATTATGTATAACCTCTGGCTTTGCCCAGCGCCCTACTCAGTCTAAATCATTTTCCATTTCAGGAAAAGTTATTGACAAAGACACAAAAGAACCTTTAGAGTATGCCACTGTTGTTTTGAAAAACTTAAAAAACAAAAAAATTAGCGGTGGAATTACCAATGCAAAAGGTGTTTTCAACATAAAAATTCAAAAAGGAGATTATGATATTAGTGTTGAATTCATTTCTTTTAAAACAATAAATTTCAAAAGTAGAACCATTGATAAAAATCTTAATTTAGGAATAGTAGTATTATCTGAGGATGGAGAAATTCTTGACGAAGTAAACATTATTCCAGAAAAATCTACTGTAGACATTCGCTTAGATAAAAAGATTTACCATGTAGGTAAAGACATGACCGTGAAAGGAGGTAATGTTTCTGATGTGCTTGACAATGTCCCTTCTGTTAGTGTAGATGTTGAAGGAAATGTAAGTTTACGAGGAAATGAAAATGTTCGTATTTTAATTGACGGAAAGCCTTCTTCTTTAGTTGGGTTAGATGGCACAAGTGCATTACGACAACTTCCAGCAGATGCCATAGAAAGAGTTGAAGTTATCACGTCACCATCTGCAAGATATGATGCAGAAGGAACTGCTGGAATATTAAATATTATTTTAAGAAAAGGAAAAATTACTGGTTTTAACGGATCGATTAATCCAACCATTGGAGATCCTAGCCAATACGGTATCTCAGCAAATCTAAATTATAGAACCAAGAAATACAATGTCTTTACCAATACAGGGTATAGCTATAGAAATGGACCTGGAAACGGAGTTAATAATTCGACTTATTTTGATGATTCACATAATGTAACGGGGTATTTAAACGAAGTAAGAAACAGCAATAGATTAAGAAAAGGATTCAATTCTAGCTTTGGATTAGAATATTATTTAAATGATAATAGTTCTATTTTAGGAAATATTGTGTACAGAAATTCTGATGGAGACAATACTTCTAACAATAACATTGAAATTTTTAACGCTGGTAATACATTAACCGATAGCAGAGTTCGAAATGAAACTGAAATTTCAAATTCTAAATCTGCGCAATTTTCTGTTAATTACACGAATAGATTAAATGACACAGGTAAAAAATTAACGATTGATTTACAATACAGCAAAAGTGATCAAGATGAAATTGCAACCATAAATCAAGATAATATTTTTGTAGAAGAGAATACCACGATTCAAAATTCAATACGAAAACTTGTTCAAATAGATTATGTATATCCTTTTAGTGAAGGATCTCAATTAGAATTAGGGTATAAAAGTGAATTTGAAAATAGAAATTCAGATTACAAAGTCGACAACCCAACAATAGACCCTCAATTTGATCCATCAAACAACTTAGATTTTGAACAAAACATTCATGCTATCTATGCTCAATATGGAAAAAAACTTAACAAGTTCTCTTATTTACTGGGGCTTAGAGGTGAATTATCTGATATAAAAATAAACTTACTAACTACCAATGAAAATTTTGACAAAAAATATTCTCAACTTTTCCCTACCGTAAACTTAGGATATGAAATTTCAGATGACCAAAGCATCACATTAGGTTTTAGTAAAAGATTACGCAGGCCTAGGTCTTGGTTTTTAAATCCATTTGAATCTAGAACCTCAGAGACTAATATTTTTAAAGGAAACGTAGATTTAAACCCAACTTTCACAAGTTCTTACGATGTTGGCTATTTAAAAAAATGGAAAAAACTTACCGTAAATTCATCAATCTACTTTCGACATTCGACAGGAGTTTTTCAATTTATCAGCCAAGAAAGAGGAGATCTTGTAAATGGTGTACCAGTCATTGTTCGTTCACCAATAAATTTATCATCTGAAGACAGATATGGGTTTGAATTTACTACGAATTACAGAGTCTCTAAAAAAGTAAACTTTTCAGGAAGTTTCAATTTCTATGGGTTTGAGACTGTTGGAGAGTACAACAATATCGATTTTGGAAATAAAGATTCTAATTGGAGTGCTAGATTTAATGCAAGAGTGACATTACCTGCAGACATTCAATGGCAAACACGTTTATCTTATAGAGGAGGTCAAACGAATGCTCAAAGCACAAGAGATGGTATTTTTAGCGCCAACATAGCATTCAGTAAAGATTTACTAAAAGATAATGGAACAATGGTCTTAAATGTAAGTGATGTATTTAATTCTAGAAAACGTAAAGGGTATTCATATACTCTAAACTCAACTACATACGGAGAAATGCAATGGAGGCAACGACAAGTTTCTTTAAGCTTTGTATATCGATTTAACCAAAAGAAGAATCAAAAACAAAGTAGACCACGACAAAACAATGATTTTGAAGAAGGTGGTGAAGGATTTGGTAAATAAAACATGAACTAAAACAAAAAAGGGTTTGCAAATTGCAAACCCTTTTTTGTTTTATATATATTAAAAAACTACGCTTTATTTGCAGCTTTTTTCGCCTCTCTTTTTAATTTAAAATTCTCCCAAATTGTACCAGCAATCCAGTAAGGAACAACAAATGTTAATACGAAAATTAACAACCAAAATCCAGTGGTGAAAATAAACATGAATAATAAAAATCCTGAAAATTCTGAAAAATCTAACATTTGTGTGTTTTTATAAATATGATGCCACAAAAATAATACATATTTTCTATTTAAACCAATAATTAAAAATTATTTTAAACAACTATTTTCTCTTTTTGTTGATAACTGATTGTGATACTTTTAGTAATTTTGTATCAGCACAAAACAACACGTTACGATGAAATACAGAATAGAAAAAGATACGATGGGAGATGTTAAAGTTCCTGCAGATAAATATTGGGGAGCTCAAACTGAAAGATCTAGAAATAACTTTAAAATTGGACCAGTTGGTTCTATGCCATTAGAAGTTGTATATGGATTTGCGTATTTGAAAAAAGCTGCTGCGTATACAAATGCTGAATTGGGTGTCTTAGCTACAGAAAAAAGAGATTTGATTGCAACCGTTTGTGATGAAATTTTAGAAGGAAAACACGATGATCAATTTCCGTTAGTTATCTGGCAAACAGGTTCTGGAACACAATCAAACATGAACTGTAATGAAGTGATTGCAAATCGTGCGCATGAAATTGCTGGCAAAACTATTGGAGAAGGTGAAAAAACAATACAACCAAATGATGATGTAAATAAATCACAATCATCAAATGACACTTTTCCTACAGGAATGCACATTGCAGCCTATAAAAAAATTGTAGAAACTACAATTCCAGGAATAGAACAATTACGTGACACATTGCAAGCAAAATCAGAAGCTTTTAAAGATGTTGTAAAAATTGGACGTACCCATTTAATGGATGCTACGCCACTTACCTTAGGTCAAGAGTTTTCTGGATATGTTGCACAGTTAAATTTCGGATTAAAAGCATTGAATAATACCTTAGAGCACCTTTCTCAATTAGCTTTAGGTGGAACTGCCGTTGGAACTGGATTAAATACTCCAGCTGGTTATGATGTTTTAGTTGCAAAATATATTGCTGAATTTACGGGATTGCCTTTTATAACCGCAGAAAATAAGTTTGAAGCTTTAGCTGCCCATGATTCATTTGTAGAAACTCATGGTGCATTAAAGCAAATAGCCGTTTCATTAAATAAAATCGCCAACGACATTAGAATGATGGCTTCTGGTCCAAGATCTGGAATTGGAGAAATTATGATCCCTGCAAACGAACCAGGATCATCTATTATGCCCGGTAAAGTAAACCCTACTCAAGCAGAAGCAATCACAATGGTTTGCGCACAAGTTATGGGGAATGACGTTGCAGTAACCATTGGAGGGACTCAAGGTCATTACGAATTAAACGTATTTAAACCAATGATGGCCGCAAACGTTTTACAATCCGCTCAATTAATAGGAGACGCATGTGTTTCTTTTGATGTAAATTGTGCTGCCGGAATTGAACCAAACCAAACTAGAATAACTGAATTATTAAACAATTCTTTAATGTTAGTGACCGCTTTAAATACTAAAATTGGGTATTATAAAGCTGCAGAGATCGCGAACACAGCTCATGCAAACGGAACAACATTAAAAGAAGAAGCTGTACGTTTAGGCTATGTTACTCCAGAACAATATGACGAGTGGGTAAAACCAGAAGAAATGATTGGTGGATTGAAATAAGTAAGAATAATAGTTATTCTAAAAACCGAAGCCAAAAGCTTCGGTTTTTTTTATATTTTTACTTTTCAGAACAAAAAAGTTGCTTTTCATAACAAAATTATCATCCATAAATAATATTTTTTGATTTTTGTAATAACAAGTATTATTTTCAATAAATTATAATTCTTTTTTTTAACAGCTGATTAATATTTTAGTTTTACCAAATGAATATCAAGTATTTTTTTTTCATAATTTCCTTATTATTTTTTGGGCTACAAAATTCATTTTCTCAAGAACATGTAAAAAAACACTATTTGGTAAATAAAGATTATACCGTAATAGAACCTACCATGTTTAATTTTAATATACTACCTGAAGATTCAATAATATATTATGAACAAATTTCTAAAAAATATTTAAAAACTTTAGATCGAAAAAAAGAACGATATAAAGCAATGGGAGCATTACAATACATCATTAATGCAAATATAAGTTTAAAAAGAGTTGACACAGCTTTAGTTTATTTATACCAAGGATTAGAGCTTCCAAAAGCAAAAACTTCTAAAGCTGCCATAGATTTGTATTGGAGAATTTTTAGGGTGTTTAATTATTCTGAAAATTTAGTGGGGCAATTAGAACAAATAAAACCTTTAGAAGAATTGGGTTCTAAATTTAATTTCTATAGAGAAACAGATCCTTTGAATTTAAAAAAATTACGTGGTGATGTATTATCTTCTGCAGGCTTTTATGAAGAAGCAAGTAAATACTATACACAATATTTAATTAAAAATTCATTAAATATAAATCCTGTAAGATATGCAGTTGTAGCAAATGACTTAGCAAATGTTTATGAAGAGCTCAATGAAAAGGATAGTGTTTTAAAATATAGACTTAATGCTTTAAAAACAATAAATTCAAAAAGACCAAACCCTTATGGTACTGGTTATAAGGAATACATCATAGATTATATAATCTTACATGATTTTCGATATAAAGAATTGTTTTTTAAGAAAAATCTTGAATTCGCTGAAAATTTCTTAAAAAACGCTTTAAGTAATTTTTCAGATGAAACTCATACTGCAGTTTTCGCAAGTCATTTTATAGGAACTTATTATTTTAAAACAAAGCAATATAAAAAGGCATTAACTTTTATTGACAAAGCACTTGAAATTGGAGAAAAAAAGACTTCCCTAAAAAAAACACAAGAATTATATATTTTAAAAAGCAGAATTCTTGATAAGCTTGGTAATGAAGAAATTGCAACTGAAAACTTAGAGAAATTTAAAACTATTAAAATAAATAGACTAGCTAAAAATAGAGCTCTAGACTTAACCAAATATGAAGTTGATGAAATTACAAATCTAAAAGAGGAAGCAGAACAAAGAGCTTTAAATAATAATATTAAACGAAAAAATATAACTTACCTACTAATATTAACTATTATAATATTGGTGATTTTAGCTTTAGGCTTTTATTCTTCAAAGAAAAAAAATAAAATTATTAAGGCCGCTGAGAAAGAAACTAGTCAAAAATTAAAGGAAAAAGAATTTTTATTACGCGAATTAAACCACCGTGTAAAAAACAATTTAGCACTTATTTTAAGTTTGGTTAAATTTCAATATTATGAAATTGATGAACCTAAATATAAAGATAAATTTCAGAGTTTAGAAAATCGTATTAAAACGATAGCTGCTGCTCACGAACAACTTTTATACAATAGAGAAAATCTTGATGGTGAAAACTATGATGTACAAGAATACCTCTCTAAAATAACAAATGCACTTATTGATATATCAACAAAGAATGTTCAATTAAATTTAGATGCTAGAAATATTAATTTAAATATTGACACCATGTTGCCAATTGGTATCTTAATTAATGAACTGATGTCTAACAGTATAAAACATGCAATTTTTGAGAACAAATTAATTATTAATATTAATATTACACTACATCAATCTAAAATAGATATAACATATAAAGATTATGGAACAACATTTAAAGAAGCTACAAATACAAAAAGCTTAGGAGTTAGTATTATTAATAGTATGGTTAAACAGCTAAAAGGTACTATAAACCGCAATAACTCTGAGTATAAAATTATGCTCCAATTAAAAAATTCTAAAAATTAAAAATGAATCGGCAAAAAAATATTTTAATCGTTGAAGATGAAGTTTTAATTGCAAGTCAAATTGAAATGTTTTTAGAATTGAATGGATATAAATGTGTTGGTATTGCTGTAGATTATACAGGAGCGATAGAACTCTTGGAAAGTAATCCTGTAGATTTAATTTTATTAGACATCAAAATTAATGGTTCTAAAGACGGTATTGACGTTGCGAAATATGTAAATAAAAAACTCGGATTACCATTTTTATTTTTAACCTCATATAACGATGTAGAAACGTTAAAAGAACTTAAGCATTTAAACCCTATTAGTTATATTAACAAACCTATAAACGACGCCACATTACTTACCAATATAGACTTGTACTTTTGTTCTACTAAAATACACACTCAACATATTGTACCCATTCAATCTGGCACAAAAGTGTACAATATTAATTGTACAGATTTACACTATGCAGAATCAGAACATGTATATATAAATTTATACTTTACCAATCATACACAAACCATACGGTTATCTTTAACTAAGTTTTTAGAACAACTTCCTAACAACGAACTATTACAGATTAATAGAAGTACTGCCATTAATCCAAATGCTATCAATATAATAGGAAAATCTAAACTTAAAGTAAAAGACAAGGTTTTTAAAATTTCTGAAAATCACAAATCTGACCTTAACAGTTAGTACTATTTCTTCAAGTTTATTCTAATTAATAACCCAAGTTTTCACTTTGGCTATATCCATAAACACTCCTCAAAACCCATTTCAGAACAAAAAAGGCGTTTTCAGAACAAATTTTAAAAAGATATTAAATTATAAAGTTTCTTTATTTAGAATTTAAACAAAATTAACAATTATGAAAAAAATAATGAAATTGAAAAATGTATTAAAGATTACTTTTATACTATTTTTAGCAGTGTCATTTTCTGCTTGTAACCCTCCTGAAACTATAGAGCATAATAATATTAACATTATATTAAACGATGGCACTACAACTGGCTTAAATGCTAATGAAGGCTTTCTTGCTGTTTTTAATCCACAGTCTGGTCAAAGCCCTGCTACATTTTTGATAATCTTACCTGATTCAAGCTCGGATATTACAATTGATGGTCAACAGAATATTATAGGTTCTGGAAAAAACTTGAAGTTATTTCTGACTAACACTGATTATACAGCTGGAGATACATTCCGATTTGGCACATTTACTTTAGGTCAGCCTTCTAATGGTGGTGTAAACTATATCTCTTATGAAAATGGTGAGGCAATTGAGTCACCATCCATAGTAGACGGTTTTGCAGGCACCGTTACAATA
>MAAC01017569.1_pt1 | contig 20991 bp, 31 predicted proteins | sample 1115981 | NCBI WGS metagenome assembly MAAC01 (sample SAMN04961126, study PRJNA320927) | seawater metagenome | isolation source: sample BD02T64 sea water enriched with oil for 64 days | place: USA:Gulf of Mexico | collected 2013-07-27
GTGATAGTACTATATTGAGATGATTAGAATCTTCGATCCCCAAATTAGTATGTGGGATTATTTCATCGATTTCCAACACCCCCTCCACAAACAGACCGTCATATGAGAGAGGGGTTATCATTGTGAAAGATTCTTACCTCAACAACCTGAGAATAATCAAAAGAACCATCTAGATAGTGGGGTTCTTCATAAAGAGCTATATTGCCATAGTGATCCCAATCTGAAAATGTTGGAAGTGGCAATATACCATCTACAATATCAAAAACGATCTTGCGCCCTTGGGAATCTTTGAACCCTGCATTAATTTAATGTTAAAGTCGTTTTGATTCCTCATAAAAAAACCTATTTCACTAAAAAGACCACCTGTATTAACACTATTCAGGGACATGGGATTAGGAAAACCTTGTACTACTAAGAAATGGACTTACAATATAAAGCTAGACTCAGAGATGTAGGTTTAAGACTAAAAGATAGGGCTTTAAAGATGATTAAAATATTCGGAAAGTATTGAAGCAGTAGCCTTCAGTTAAGGTTTTAGATCTTTGAAATACCTGAAAATTAGCATAAAAGTAATGTTTTCGATGAAAGTTTGATTAACTCGGTCAACAGAATAGCTATTTGTAGTCTTTGAGTTACATTTTGGAGTAATTTAGATTGTCATAACCAACACCAACTATAATGTTGTCCAATACTAATGCAGATGACAATACCTTAACATATGTTTTAGATGGAGTGATGAATATTCGAACCATTAATAATTTTTGGCATCAGATACTTGAAAAACTTGTAAGTCATGATAAAGTGAATCTCTATATAGAAGATTCAAATAATCAGAGTTTCACACTTAATGCAATTCTTATTGTTACATTGTTTCCTATTGAATACGCAGATAAATTTCATAAAATTGCCTTTGTTACAGATGGGCAAAAGAGCAAAGCTTTAGATCAATTGGAAAGAATGCTATCCAGAGTTAGTATAAGAAATTTTCCGCTAGAAAAACGAAAGAAAGCCTTGACTTGGGTTCGAGAGGTAAATTGAGGTGTTATTAGCCCTTCAGGGTCGTATTGTATTTGTTTTACGGTTGAACAGTAGCCTTGGAGGGAGAATTTTAGTTTTTCCATTAAATACATGTGTTTTCTATTAGAAAACGGGCGGGATTTTAAATACAAATTAATTTTGTTCTTAACTTTGAGTAGCTAATCATTAAATTTCTAACTATGTTATCTGATTTTAGCTTCGCTCAGGACACTATTGGTTTCATTATCGAGGGAAATCTCGATACGAAGGCAATGATGAATTGGGAGCTGGAATTAGAGATACGCTAATCGAGAACAAACGTATGAGCCTCTATCTTGAAGATATGGATGTTCATAGAGTATTTCTTTAAATGCCGTTCTTACAGGAGCATTATTTCCGCTCCGACATGGCAGGAAGTTTAATAAAATGGCGCTGGATTCAGACCGTAGATGGATTCACATCATAGGTTATATTCAAAATCTTCTGTTTCGAATGAATGTAAAATCTTTTTCCACAGCGTATCGATTGGATGCCATGAGTTGGATTATGGATCGTTAAAATGGTCTAATCAAGCGGTTCATACGAAATCGTTAAATTTTTTATAAATACTTCTTGTTAACTTTAAAATTGGTTGTATCTTTGCCGTCCACATCGCGGGCTTAGCCCAGATAGGTTACTCGTCGGGTTCATAACCCGAAGGTCGAAAGATCAAGTGAGAACAACGCATACATCGCGGGATAGAGCAGTAGGTAGCTCGTCGGGCTCATAACCCGAAGGTCACTGGTTCGAGTCCAGTTCCCGCTACTAGAGAAATCAAGCCTTCACAACAATGTGGAGGCTTTTTTTATTTCCTCTGTACAACATTTTTTAAAATATAACAGGAATTAATAGATACGTCAAATTCAAAATCCGATGCTATAACAGGCATTCAGGTTAGAACCCGCCTTTAGTCCTTTTTTGTTTATATAAAACAAATTTAGGTTTGCTACTCGTTTTTCTTTATTATCATAATATTTTATTAGTTCTTGCTTTGTGATATCCCTTGAGGTTCAATATACTTGAAGTTAATTGATTTTATTCGTTGGTAAGCTAGAAAATCATATTTACCAATTATCTTAGAATTCGGTCTGGCAGATGCGACAGAGCCACAAGAATTCTTAGTAAGACAAATGCCATAGAAAGAGCTGTTTTTTTCATTTTGTTATGTAACTCTAAATCTCGAAACTTTGTGTCCAGTCTAATATAGTAAGTCCAACTTAAAATTTTCGAACAATACAAGAGGTGTTTTATAAATAAAATATATTCGGATAATTTTGTCCGAATATAAAAATAAAGATTACCTTTGCTTCATAATAAAAGAAAATGTTTTCAAAAAGCTGCGAGTACGGAATTAAAGCTACACTCTTCATTGCACAAAAGTCTCAATGGGGAGAACGTGTAAGTTTGAAAGAAATCGCGGCCGCAATAGATTCTCCTATTGCATTTACTGCAAAGATTTTACAAGTGCTCGCTAAGGCAAGTATTGTCAATTCCACCAAAGGGCTTCACGGAGGTTACGAAATAGAGAAAGAATGTTTGCCTAAGATAAGTCTTAAGCAAATAGTACAAGCCATAGATGGTAATCGGATATTTGATGGCTGCGCTTTAGGTCTGAAGATTTGTAATGCTAAAGAACCTTGCCCAATGCACAGTCAATTTGTAATCATAAGAAACAAACTTAGTGAAACACTTGCATCGTCAAACTTACTGAATGTAGCAATGAACCTTAACCTTGGACTTACGGTGTTAAAACGATAAAAAAATTAATGTAAAATCGGATAAAAAGGTCTTTATATCTAAATTATGAAAATTAACCCATTGCTCATTATTCAAACCTCAGAACTTACCTCGGAAAATTGGCTTTCAAGTCCAGGAGTAATAGGTACTATCGTCCTCGTATTTATTGTTCTTTTTTTAGGCGTATTTATTTTTATAAAACGACTTAACCTGTATGTAGACCTTTTAGAAAAAAATACTAAGGATTTAACTGAAAAAGAATTTGAAAAAAGACTTATCAATCTTGATAAGAAAGAGGTAGATGAAATATTAGAACAACGACAACGGGGTTTTAAAGCCAAATTAAAATCAGCAGATATAACTGAAACTTCTTCAGAATATGGCGGGTTCATCAAAAAAATTATAGATCCAAAAAATCCACTTTTTGACGAAAAAACAAAGTCCACGACTACTATTAAAATTTCTGAGGAACTTAAAGAAATTATTGTATGGTATTTGGGCGCAGCGGTATTTTGGTTGGTTTTTGGAACACTCGTGGGGCAGTACGTAGGGATGAAGTTTGTCTGGCCAGAAATGGATAACAGCAGTTGGTTGTCTTTCGGGAGATTGCGCCCTGTGCATACCAACACGGTATTTTGGGGATGGGCATCTATGGCTATGATAGGATTAGGTCATTACGTGATATCGAGAACATCAAACCGGGAAATTTTTAGTTACAAAAGATCTAAGGTTGCCTTTTGGTTAATGAATGCTAGTGTTTTTATTGGGAATCTCTTTTTAATGGGGGGTATTAATAATGGCGGTGGAGAATATAGAGAATATATCTGGCCTGTTACGACATTATTTGCTATTGGACTTATTGTTACGTTTTTCAATTTTTATAAAACTGTAGCCACGCGTAAAATTTCAGAAATATATATATCTAACTGGTTTATTCTTGCTTCACTCATTTGGACTATTGTGCTTACCGTTATTGGTTACTTTCCAGATTATCAGGATGGTTTGGGAGAAACCGTTATACAGGGTTACTATATGCATCAAGGTGTTGGGATGTGGTTTATGACTTTTACCTTAGGGCTTGTTTATTATTTTTTACCATCAACTCTAAACAAACCTATTTATTCATACTCATTAGGCGTATTAGCCTTCTGGACGCAGATGTTATTTTATACATTAATAGGAACGCATCATTTTGTATTCAGTCCTTTGCCTTGGTGGTTACAGACGGTTGCTATTGTTTTTAGTGCTGGTATGTTTATCCCCGTATTTGCAGGTAGCACCAATTTTTATATGACGATGCGTGGCAGTTGGAGTCATATTTCAAAAAGCTACGTGCTTCCCTTCTTTTTGGTGGGTGTTGTATTCTATTTTGTTGGTTCAGTACAGGGGAGTTTTCAGGCTTTTCGTTTCACAAACTACTTGTGGCACTTTACAGATTTTAATGTAGCACATTCCCATATGACTATGTATGGCATAATAACCTTCTTGATGTGGGCTTGTATGTACTCCATTCTCCCAAAAATAACTGGTAACGAGCCACCTCAATATCTTGTAGGAAGTCACTTTTGGTTAGCGTTCATAGGATTAATAGCCTATATGGTTTCATTAATGGTTGGTGGCACGTTAAAAGGATTAAGTTGGATTGAAGGAAACCCATTTATTGAATCTGTTATTCTTATGGAAAATTATTGGGTTTGGCGTGCTGTTGGAGGTTCGCTAATGTTCATATCCCATATTATTTTCGGTTATAATTTTTATCTAATGGTACGCAAGAGAAAAGAAGTTACGCTTTCACGAAAGCAAACCCTACAAGCAGAATCAAATTAATTATTAGCAAATGTTGAGTTTACATAAAGATCATCAAAACCTGGTCCTACTAGCCTTTAGTGTTTTTGTAGTACTAAGCATAGGTGTTGCAATTATACCTGCATATCAGATGGAAGAATATCAACCCATCCCAGGGCAAAAAGACCTGACTGTTTCCGAAAGAAAAGGACTTGGCATCTATATTTCTGAAGGTTGTGTCTCGTGTCACACCCAGCAAGTTCGAAGTATCGAGATGGATAAAACTTGGGGAGAACGACCATCATTAGCTTCAGACTATTATTACAGTAAACAACGAATGGATATCTGGAGGCAATCTCCTTCGCTATTGGGAAGTGAGCGTACTGGCCCAGACCTTACAAATGCTGGGAATAGACAGCCGAGCGATCAATGGCATTTATTGCATTTGTATAATCCACGACTAGTGGTAGAAGCTTCCGTAATGCCACGATATTCTTGGCTATTCAGACAGATAGACACATCTAGTGTTAGAGATGACGATGTCACCTTACCTCGCGGTATTACAAAAATGGAAGGCGGTGATGTTTTGGTTGCAAAAGAGGACGCATTACACCTTGTAGCTTATTTGAAAAGTTTACAGCAATTTTCTTTTGAAGATCCACCATCTACAGACTTTATACCTGTATTACCTAAAGAAGAAAGTGATAATGGAACTTCATCAAGCTCAAAAAAATCAATTGGTGCAAGTTTATATCAAAACAACTGTGCTGCCTGCCATCAGGGAACTGGGCGTGGCGTAAAAGGTGCTTTTCCACCATTGGCAGGAAGTCTTATCGTGAACGATAAAAATCCTGAAATGCTCATCAAGATTATTTTAATGGGTTATGATGCCCGTCAAGAATATGGAGTGATGTCACCGTTTGCAGATAAGCTATCTGATGAAGATATCAAAGCCATAGCAGACCACGAACGATCAAGTTGGGGCAACAGTGTGCCAAAAGTTCCTATAGAAACCATTATAAGATTAAGAGACTCAATTTCAAAACTGCAATAATTATGAATATAGACTATTTAGATAGCTTAGAATGTAAAACACCTGCGGAAGGGAGAATGCTAGCTTTCACACTTGCAAGAAAAACAATCGTAGCAATACAAACCAACCCTGAGGTTCGTAAAGAATTACGATCGCAACATGCTAAAGATACTGCGCAACTTATTGCTTCATCACAAGTCGTGGCTATAGAGCTTCAGACTATAGCAATGGCGAATAATTATTGGAGAGATGAAAAATAAATTCATGTCACTTATCATATTAATGTTTTGCTTCATTAATAATAGTTATGCATTAGCACTATGTGATTTATGTAAAGCAAATCAGCCAAAAGGATTAGAAGACGTAACACACGGTGAAGGCCCAGAAGGTAATATAGATTACATAATAATGTATGCCGCTATTGTTATTGTTGGATACACACTTGTTATGAGCATAAAATATTTGGTCAAACCAAAAGAAAAAGAGAGAGAGCATATTAAAAATCTTGTTCTGGATGAAGATAACTAACCTCAAGGATTAATGGAAAATAAAAGAAAGGTAACTGTATTTCTGGACGATGAAGAAATCCCTTTTGGCGTATTTGAACCACCTGCAAAATTGGTGTTGGATACAACTAAAATTGTGGATGGCAAACACGAGTTAAAAATTAAGGCAGTCTCATCCAATGGTATAGAAGGGATGCGAATCATTCCTTTTGAAGTAAGGAACGGTCCAGAAATAGCTGTTGTTGGTTTAAAGGATAACGAGGTCATAGAATCTAATACAGCAATTACTATTAATGCCTATGGTAGTGAGACATCAGAATCATTTATTATTCGTGGCTCGGAAACACCAAAAGCAGTTCCGTCTTGGGTTTGGGCTTGCATTATAGCATTTGTTGGCTTCGCTATATTTTATTTTATAACACATTGGACCATTGAGACCTATAAATCATTTTTTTAAATGAAAGACATCGCAAACAGAAAAGACATTGAATTAATGGTAGACTCATTCTACGGTTCGATAAGAGAAGACGAACTTTTAGGACCTATTTTTAACGGCGTCGTTAAAGATAACTGGCCTAAACATTTAGATACAATGTATCGTTTTTGGCAGACTGTGCTTTTACACGAATTTGCATACAAGGGTTCACCTTTTGTACCTCATAGAAAACTTCCTTTAGAAGCGCATCATTTTGAGCGTTGGCTGTATCATTTTAATACTTCAATGGATAAGAATTTTTCTGGCAAAATAGCCGAGAATGCAAAATGGAGAGCCCAAAAAATGGCTGAAATGTTTATGTACAAATTGAGTACTAATAGTTTTTAAAATATAAGATATGAAAATAGCGTCACTTACGGAAGATATAGTTTACAACGAAAAAAAACCATCAATAAATATACTGATAGAAACAGAAACTTCTAAAGAAATCAGGATTGTATTTAAAAAAGGACAGCAAATGAAAGAACATAAAACGCCATTTCCTATTGTGGTTGAGATTTTTAAAGGTGCTATAGGTTTTGGTGTTAATGGAGAGAAACAACATTTAGTAGCTGGTAGTCTTATTGCCTTAGATGGTAATATACCTCACGATCTTACTGCTTTAGAAGATAGTATTGTGCGTTTATCATTATCTAAAAAAGATAACCTAGAACGTGTTAAAAGTATTAAAACAGCTTAAAAAATAAAAATGTCATTAACCAAAAGATTAATTATAATCATACCAATATTATGGCTTGGCTTTCTACTTTCCATTTCATTTATGGAAGCTTGGCTTAAGTTTCAGGCAGAAGGCGTTACACAGACTATTGGTTTAAGTATTGGCAGACTTGTATTTGGAGCATTAAATAAAATTGAAATATTATTTCTAATTGTTCTTTTAGTGTCATCATACAAAAGGTATTGGCGTTTAAAACAAAAAACATTGAAACACATACTTATTAGTTTGTTTGTTATTTTACTATTACAAACCTTTCATTTACTACCTATTCTAGACCAACGAGCAGATCTTATTATTAATGGCGAGAATTCACCAACTTCATATTTTCATTTTTACTACGTGTTTTTAGAAGTAATAAAAGTGATTCTACTGTCTGTTTTCGCTCATCAAACATTAACTAAACACAATGGATAATACTAAAATACATCAATTATTAGAAGATAAATATGAGCGTTTAGGCGCAAACTCTTCAACTCATTTAAAAGGGCTATTACACGCCAAAGAGATAGATTATTGGAGTTACATACAATTAGATACGCTATTATCACTTCAAAACCCAAGAACTCATTTTGAAGACGAAGAAGTGTTTATCATCTACCATCAAATTACAGAATTAACATTAAAATTAATGCTTAATGAGATAAAACAAGTTGTTAGAAATAAAGTAATCTCTCAAGAGTTACTTACCTCTAAATTATTGAGGCTAAATCGTTATACACAGCTACTCATAAGCTCTTTTTCTATAATGCGTGACGGAATGAATTATGACGATTACAACACCTTTAGAAGTACACTTACACCAGCCAGTGGTTTTCAAAGTGCTCAATTTAGATACATAGAAATGTATTGTACGTCTTTAGAAAATCTTATTACAGATAAATCTAAAATTTCAGGAAATAGCACTATAGAAGAGCTTATGGAATTGCAATATTGGAAATCTGCTGGTATAAACCCAAAAACTGGAGAAAAAACACTCACTTTAAAACAATTTGAAAATAAATATCAAGACGACTTTATTCAATTTGCTAAAAACAAAAGAGCGAATACTATTAATGATTTATTTCAAAATATAGAAAACCCATCTAAAGAGCTAGTTAAGCAAATGCGTGCTTTTGATTTTTTATATAATATAAAATGGCCAATAGTACACTTGCAAACAGGATCACATTACCTTGATTCAAAAGGCAAAAAGAAAACTGCTACAGGGGGATCTGATTGGAAAAAATATTTGCACCCGAAATACCAACGTCGTGTGTTTTTTCCTTCTGTGTGGACAAAAGAAGAGTTAACAAACTGGGCAGACCCTTGTTATTTTGAAGAGAAGGACATTGTGTAAATCACTTTTAACTAATGAATGTAACAATAATTGATATTGATAACAATACTCATTTTATAGCTTTTAAAAGATTTGAATATCCAAGTTTGATGGAACTTATTGTTAATACATACTACTCAGAAATTGGAGAATGTAAGGGAAAAGCTTTATGTGGTACCTGTATCGTTAAAGTTTTAAAAGGACACAATGATAAAGCACTAAGTAAACAAGAAAAGCATACGCTAAAAGTTAATGATGTAAGTGGAAAGAACTTTAGGTTGGCCTGTCAAATTATGTTAGATGAAGATTTAGACAGCTCAGTATTTAAAATTTTATAAGAAATTAAGGCTATGGAAGATTCAGAGAAAGAAGAAAGAATAATAAATCAAATTAAAATGGTTTATGATCCAGAAATACCTGTGAATGTTTACGATTTAGGTCTTATTTACGATTGTGTAATAAAACCTAAAAACCAAATAGAGATACTAATGACATTAACTTCTCCGTCTTGTGCAATGGCAGAAATGATAGTAGACGAAGTTAGAGAGCGTATAATGGAATTAGATTTTGTAGAAGAAACCGCGGTAGAGCTTACTTGGGATCCACCTTGGGACAAAATATTAATGAGTGATGAAGCATTGCTATTACTTGGATTTATGTAGAATCAAGTAATATAGATTAATAATAACTTAAAACAATAATTATGAAAATTACATCTCAAAGTATCGTTGGCGATATAGTAGCTGACAATTATAAAACTGCTGAAATTTTTAAACAACATAATATCGATTTTTGTTGTGGCGGGCAACTATCAATAGAAGATGCTTGCGAAAAAGAAAAGATTTCAGCTACAGATGCTGATGAACTCTTAAAATCTGTAAAGGCATTCTTTAGTAAAAACAACGAAATTCAAAATATAGATTTTCGTAACTGGCCGTTAGATAAACTCACAGATCATATTGAAACTAAGCATCACGGTTATGTAGAAGAAAAGATTCCCGTCCTAAAACAATATCTAGATAAAATTGAATCAGCACACGGCGAAAAGCATCCAGAATTAGCAGAAATAAATGATATTTTTAGAGATGCAACAGGGCAATTAGTAATGCATATGAAAAAAGAGGAGTTGATCTTGTTTCCTTTTATAAAAAAGATGGCAAAAGCAGAGCGCGACAATTTAGAACTTGAAATACCGCACTTTGGAACCATAAAAACGCCAATTGGAAAAATGGACGAAGAACACGATTTTGAAGGTGAAGCTTTCAGGAAAATAGCAAGCTTATCTAATAACTATACAGTTCCAAAAGATGGTTGTAATACATACAGAGTAGCATTTGGGATGCTTCAAGAGTTTGAAGAAGATCTTCATTTACATATCCATAAAGAAAATAACATTTTATTTCAAAGAGCAATAACTCTTGAAGAAAAGCTTCTTTCTTAAACTAGAAACAATTTTAAATAAAATAACAATGATTGCAAAGATTTATAAAAATTTAATGAATGAATACAGTTCGGGAATTTTTGGTTACGCAACTATAGGAATTCTTGGTCAAAGTTGTATAGGCTCCATAGCGGTAATGTTTCTTCTAATGAATAACAACCTTGCAGACACCCCAAAAATGATTGAACTCTTTCTTGTAACGATTTTGTGTATGGGGTTTAATGGCGCTGTGTTATCCCAACAAACAGGAAAGACTCAATTTAATATATTGGCAGTAAGTGTTTTAACGAGTATTCTTGTTATAATATTTAATTTAGGTTGAATGCCATAAATTATGGCAATAATTATAACTGAAGATTGCATTAATTGTGGTGCTTGTGAACCAGAGTGCCCAAATAATGCAATCTATGTAGGTGACGATGAATGGAAATATTCTGAAGGCACAAGTTTAAAAGGAGATGCTATATTAGCTGAAGGAGAAACTGTAAATGCTGATAAGCTGCAAGGACCAATTGAAGAAGATTACTACTTCATTGTACCAGACAAATGTACAGAATGTATGGGCTTTCACAACGAACCACAATGTGCTGCGGTTTGTCCAGTAGATTGCTGTGTTCCTGATGAAAACATTGTAGAGACAGAAGGATTTCTTTTAGAAAAGAAACGCATTTTACATAATGAATAATAAATGTTGTTTTCAGATAATGAATTACTGTTGATGTGTTAGTTCAACTCATAACCCGAAGGTCACTGGTTCGAGTCCAGTTCCCGCTGCTAGAAAAATCAAGCCTTCACAGAAATGTGAGGGCTTTTTTGATACACTCCCTAAAACATACCTAAAACAAATGGTAATCAAGCAAAAAGTTTTGCTTTCCTATGTAGCACACCATTTCTTCTTTTATTATATTGAATTGGTCTTCCGAGATTTTATGTTTTTTTAAATAATTTTTATAATCTCCTCCCCATAATAATTCTAAAAGAGAACAATCTAATAACAAAAACGCGAAATCATTTTTCTAGAATATAAGAACTTGGATAATAAAATTTAGCGAAATCTAGGTTCATATGCATATAATTTTCAGTAATCAAACCATTATTTCTTAATAAACCGATCGAATTTACAATAGTTTACAAATATTTTGAACTAATGTAAAGCCCGTTTTTACTGGTGTTTTCAAAGTATAAATGGTCGATTAGAAATAAAATATTAAAAATAGTTTGATATGTTAGGATTCCTAACTATATTTGTATCGGCAATAAAGCCAAACGATATATAAAAACAAATAAATTATGAGTAAGTCAATTTTTTATCACGCAGGATGTCCAGTATGCATAAGTGCAGAACATGATATCGTAGACTTAGTTGGTAAATACAATGTAGAGATAGTTAACATTGGAGTTGTTAGAGATCGAATTTCTGAAGCTGAAAAAGCAGGAGTTAAATCGGTACCGGCTTTAGTTACACCTAATGGTAACGCATTACATTTAAATTTCGGTGCATCTATGGACGATGTAAAAGGATGATTTTTTAACTAATATAATTAAGATTACTTTTAACTAATATAATTAATAATAATTAAAATAATAAACAGATGAAATTTTTAAAAAACAATTTAGCAATGCTATTTTTAATGACAATTGTTATGTCATGTTCAGCGCAGAAAGATACAAATGAAGATCCGAGTTTTAAATCTACTGATGATTTAAAAATTACTGAAGCAAAAGTAACTTATGATTCAGATTTAGAGCATCACGTCTTTGAAATTAAAGTAAAAGGTGAAGCTGGTAAAAGTAAACCAAAGGCGGTTGGCAGTGTTAATGGAGCTCCGGTTTTAGGGTATGTATTTCCAACAAATCTAAAATCATCAGATGTAGGATTTTCAAAAACTGACGGAATCGTAGCTCTTGCTTTGACGTCTCACCCAGATTTTGATGATACACCTCTATGGGATGAAGATTTTGATGCTAATTATGCAAATGACGGTATCATCTGGCATCCGCATTGGGTAGTTCTAATAAAAGATGAAAGAGTTCCTGGTGGTTTAAGCGTAAAAACTTATGATACTAGTGACAAAAGTGTGAAACTACCTGCTATAAATCCAGGTATGCCAATGTACATGGATTCTCCAGGATATAATGTTGTTACAAGAAGTAACACAATTAAGGTAGTCGTTCCTAAATTTAGAATCAATAACGTAAAAACGTTTTCTTTTGATGGTGTTGCGGCTTATATGCAAGTAAATACAAATTGGCAAAAAGAAAATCTACCGATGTTAGGTGTTTATGCAGTGTATAGCGTCGCATCAGGGGATTTATCTCTTCCTTATACAGTAAAAAACAAATAAATATTAAATTAAGTAAATGTATGAGTAAATCAATTTTTTATCACGCGGGTTGTTCTGTTTGCGTTAGTGCAGAGCGAGATATCGTAGACTTAATTGGAAATGATAAAGTGGAAATTGTAAACATCGGAGAAGAAAGAGAGCGAATTTCTGAGGCTGAGAAAGCTGGTATAGAATCTGTACCTGCATTGGTAACTCCAATTGGAAATGTTCTTCACCTAAATTTTGGTGCATCCATAACCGATGTAAAAGGATAAAATTAATAATAATAATCAAGAATGCAAGCAGTGTAATTTTGATCGCTGCTTGCATTTTCTAATTGTATACAAAATGAAAAATTTAATATTTATTTACTATTTGTTGTTTAGTTTTTCGATCTTTTCTCAAGACGCAACTCCTATTAAAAATGGTTTGATCTATGATAATGGTAAAATCAAAGTTTATTCTAAAACGACAGAGACGAAGTATTTTGATGCAAAACTACTTTTAAAAACTCCAAATCGTAAGATTAAGCCGGGAGCGAATGCATTTAAATACGAAGTGGTTGATTATCGACTCCGAGAGCAAACCACTGGGTCGGAAAACGAGTTATTGGCTAATTCTTCTAAAGGGCAACATATACATTTTATTGTTGATAATGGACCTTATCAAGCAAAATATGACCCTAACTTCGAAGCTCGATTAGAATCAGGCTCACATTTAGTACTTGCTTTTCTATCTCGTTCTTTTCACGAAAGTGTAAAAGCAAAAAATGCATTTGTCTTAAAGCAATATCGAGTAGGTGTAAACTCTAAGCGATTGGTTAATTTAAAAAAAGACCCCATGCTTTTTTATAGCCGTCCTAAAGGAACATATTCAAAGGATAAAAAGAATCAAATCCTTTTAGATTTTTATCTAGTTAATACGGAGTTGTCTAAAAATGGGAATAAGGTAAAAGTTACTTTGGATGGTAATAGTTTCACCGTAAACAAGTGGCAAGCTTACATTATTGAAGGGCTTGAAGTTGGTGAACATCAAATAGAAATTACACTTATTGATACTAATGGAGTAGCAATTCCTGGACCGTTTAATAATTCTGGAATTAGAATATTTACTGTAGAATAATAACCAAAGATTTATTATGAAGACACATTTCTTAATTTTTTTAACTCTATTGAGCTCTATTGAGCTTTACTCCCAAAAGGAAAACGAGAGCCGCCATCATAGTTCAAAACCAGGAAGTCATGCTCCTATCGGTATAATGGCAGATCATACTCATAATAAAGGAGAATGGATGTTTTCATATCGTTATATGCATATGAACATGGAAGACTTGAAAAGGGGATCTGATGATGTCCCTTTCGCTTCCGCTTTAGAAAATTATATGGTGACGCCGATAAGGATGCCAATGAATATGCATATGATTGGAGTAATGTACGCACCAACAGATAAGTTAACACTTGCATTAATGTCTAGTTATATATCTAAAGAAATGGATCACGTTACTAGAATGGGCGGTGTATTTACAACAAATTCTTCTGGAATAGGAGATACGAGAATAAAAGGTCTATATAGATTAATTCATAAAGAGACATCAAAATTGCATGCAGAAGTAGGGATTTCTATTCCAACAGGTAGCATACAAGAAAGAGATGTAATTCCTGTTTCGGCACCTAACACTGTAATATTACCTTACCCCATGCAAATAGGTAGTGGAACTTGGGATGGAATAATTGGATTAACATACTTGTTTGAAACAGAAAAATTCAATTTTGGATTACAAGGACGTTCTACATTGCGAACAGGAACCAATGATAACAACTATCGTTTAGGTAACCAATACGAAATAAACGGTTGGACTTCTTATAATATCAATTCTTGGTTGAGTGTTTCAGCTAGGTTACAAGGGCAAAGTATAGAAACAATAAAAGGTGCTAATCCAGCTTTAAACCCATTGATGGTCATTACTGCTGATACGAATAATACTGGAGGTGAGCTTTTTAATGGAGTACTTGGGTTTAACATTTTATTACCTAATGAAATTGTTAAAGGATTACGTTTTGGATTAGAGTTTAAAAATCCATTATATCAAAACCTAAACGGTTTTCAGTTAAAACGCAAAGAATCGTTCACGCTTGGAGTTCAGTATAGTTTATAAATAGAATAATTAACCAAAAATTAAAAGAAATATAATATGAAAGTTTCAGTTTACGATACATATGTACCAAAAAAAGATAAAACAGTAATGCATTTCGATATTCTTGTTGAAGACAATGACTCAATAGAAAACGCCTATAAATATGGAAAGGAATATCTAAAAGAAAAGGGTATTCCAGATTTTCAATTAACAACAAAAGAATGTAATTTCTGTCATATGGAATCCGCTCCCGAACAGGTAGAAAAAGAGATTAAAGAAAAAGGATATTTCATTATTGAAATGGAAAATTGCTAAAAGCAATTAATAATTTCTATTACTTAATGCGTAACTATAGATTAGTATTATACTAATATATATTCTAAAGATAAGAAAAATAAAATAATGGTAGGGGCCCTAATTACTTTTACAAGAACATTAACTTATTAAAAAGAAAACATGAAAGGTTCAAAAAACAAACTAACCTCGGTTTCTGGAAAACCAATTGCAGAAAATCAAAATGTACAAACAGCAGGGAAAAGAGGTCCTATGTTATTACAAGATGTGTGGTATTTAGAAAAGATGGCACATTTTGATAGAGAAGTAATCCCTGAAAGACGTATGCATGCAAAAGGATCTGCAGCTTACGGCACTTTTACTGTAACACATGACATTACCAAGTACACCAAGGCAAAGATATTTTCAGAAATGGGAAAGCAAACAGAAACTTTTTTACGTTTTTCTACTGTAGCTGGAGAGCGAGGGGCGGCAGATGCAGAACGTGATATTAGAGGTTTTGCTATGAAGTTTTACACAGAAGAAGGGAATTGGGATTTGGTAGGAAATAATACCCCAATATTTTTTATAAGAGACCCCTATAAGTTCCCTGATTTAAATAAAGCGGTAAAAAGAGATCCTAAAACCAATTTAAGAAGTGCCAATAATAATTGGGATTATTGGACCTTATTACCAGAATCTCTTCATCAAGTAACAATGACAATGAGTGAGCGAGGGATTCCAAAAAGTTATCGCCATATGAATGGTTATGGTAGTCATACATTTAGCTTTATTAATGCTAATAATGAACGTTCTTGGGTTAAATTTCATTTTAAGACAGCGCAAGGAATTGAATGCTTAACAGATCAAGAAGCTGAATCTTTGGTGGGAAAAGATAGAGAAAGTCATCAACGTGATTTGTTCGATAATATTGAAAAGGGAAATTTCCCTAAATGGAATGTAAAAGTGCAAATAATGCCAGAGGCAGATGCTAAAGATTATCGTTTTAACCCATTTGATTTAACTAAAATATGGCCGCATAGTGATTATCCATTAATTGATGTGGGAATTTTAGAATTGAACAAAAACCCTGAAAATTATTTTGCAGAAGTTGAACAATCGGCATTTAACCCTGCTAATGTAGTTCCAGGTATTAGCTTTTCTCCAGACAGAATGTTACAAGGACGCCTATTTTCTTATGGAGATACACAACGTTATCGTTTAGGAGTTAACCATTATCAAATTCCTGTAAATGCACCAAAATGCCCATTCCATAATCATCATAAAGATGGTGCAATGCGCATAGACGGAAATGGAGGAGGAACAGTTCATTATGAACCTAATAGCTATGGAAAATGGCAAGAACAAAAACAATATGCCGAACCACCGTTAGCATTGGAAGGAACAGCAGATCATTGGGATTTTAGAGAAGATGATAATGATTACTATACACAGCCAGGAAACCTATTTAGAATTATGACATCAGAGCAACAACAAGTATTGTTTGAAAATACAGCAAGATCGGTAGGAGGTGCCGAAAAATTCATACAAGAACGACATATCTCTAATTGTTATAAAGCAGATCCAGATTATGGAAAAGGCGTAGCTAAAGCTTTGCAAATTAATTTAACTGATTTAGATATAAATTAAAACCTTAATCACAAAACTATCATTATGAAAAAACTAGAATTACATTTTGATAACCAACTACAAGGGGAGTTTGAGCTTAAAAAACTCAATCTTCTTCTTGTATTTCAAGTAAATTGTCCTGGATGTTTTTCTTATGCACTTCCTTTTTATAATAAATTATATAATGAGTTTAATAGTGAAATTTCATTTTTAGCACTATCAACGGTATTTGAAGATTTTGATAAAAACACTTTAGAGAATACTAAAGAATTAATAGAAAGAGGTACGTTGGTTGGAGAGACAAAAAAGTTTATGAAAGACCAAGGGTTTGATAAATTACCTTACTCATTAGATTTCCCTATAGCTATGGACAAAATAAGTATAGATAGCCCAGAGGATATAGAGAAAGTCATTAATGGATTTAGTGAAACCAATTTCAATTTTCATCAATTATCTAAAGCAGAAAGGATAAATGTCAGAAATAGAATAGTAGATTATATAAAGTCGTTAGATAAGGTAGCACTTACATTTACCCTAAATCAATTAAGAGGCACTCCCAGTTTTGTGTTGTTTAATTCGGAATATGAGATACTTAACGATTGGTTCGGCCATGTATCATATGATGAAATAGCCAACGAGCTTAAACAGTTTGTATAAATCAATTTAATATTAATAATTAAACTTTAAAATTATGGAAAATACAGAATTATGGTTACCTACTCTAATTACAAAAACACCTCAAGATGGTTTTGAATTAGCGATAAAACTATCAAGAATGGGTGTTAAATCAACACAACCAAATGTAGAGATATTAAAAAAATTGAGACCGGTTTATTCTGAAGATGCTAACGGGTTACTAGCTTCTTCTCAAATTGTGGCATTAAATTTTCAAACAATATCAGCAGCCAATAATTATTGGAGGTAACAGAATATTGAAAATCTTAACAATCAAAATGAGTTTCAAAAACAATAATATTCTGCAAAAATAGTTTTATTAATCATGTTAGGATTGCTAACTTTACATATTAAATGTTAATATGATGGCAGAGAATGATTTTATAATAAATTCAAGGAGAGTGATAACAACCCCACTCGAAGAAGTTCAATTTAGCACGCAGAATAAGTGTACTATAAATCAATTTCTAAATGAATTTAAGCATATAGAAAAGTTAAAAAAATTTGATTTGCCCATTGATAATAAAATTTTGTTTTATGGCCATACAGGCTGCGGAAAAACAATGACAGCAAAAGCAATTGCAGATAAATTAGGGAAAGAAATAATTATTTTAAGTTTAGGAGGGCTGGTATCATCTAGATTAGGTGAGACAGCAAAAAATATAACTAGTCTTTTTAGCAAAGCATCTAGAGAAAGATCTGTCCTATTTATCGATGAATTTGACTCAATAGGTAAAATGAGAAGTTATGACCACAAAGATTCTGGTGAGATGAAAAGACTGGTCAATACCATTATACAATCAATAGATTATTTACCCAATGATACGATATTAATTGCAGCTACAAATTATAAAGAGGTAATTGATTCTGCCTTACTTAGAAGGTTTCAGTTAAAATTAAAGTTTGAATTGCCTACAAATAATGAATTAGATAATTATTATAATTTGTTACTGATAAATTATCCCGAAGAGTATAGAGAGATAAAAAAAATATATGAGATATCTTATGCTGAAGCAAAGGATATTGTATTTAAAGGGATAAAAAAACAAATCATCTTATCTGAAGAGACTAGATTACAAACTGCAAAAATATAACGTTATGAATGTAGGTCTAACAAATCACAAAATTACGCAGGCACTAGAAAGAATTTCGAAAGCGGTTAGAGTATTACTTTGGGAAGAAAGTAAAAAATATGGTATAAGCCCTATACAGATACAAATTCTGATATTTTGTTTATCGCACAAACTAGAGATGCTAAAAGTGAGTTTTTTAGCAAAAGAATTTGATTTAACCAAACCCACCATTAGTGATTCAGTAAAAGTATTAATTAAAAAAGAGCTATTAAAAAAAATACCCGACATGTATGATTCCAGAAGTTATTCAATAGCATTAACTCAAAAAGGAAGAAATATAGCTAAAAAGACAAGTTATTTTACAAATTCTTTAGTTGCTGCTGTTGGCTCAATAGACAATGATCTGCAGGGAGCATTTCTGAAAAACCTATTACATATCATTCATAAATTAAATAAAGATGATGTTATTTCTATTCAGCGAATGTGTCTAACCTGTTATCATTATAACAACGAAAATAATGAACATTTTTGCGGGCTTTTAAATAGAGAACTACAAAATCAAGAGCTTCAAATAGATTGCCCTGAACATAAAATACCTTCGTGATTAATGAGTACGATAGTAAAGAACTTGCAGACTATTCAACAGCGAATAAAAAATGCTTGTACTCATGCGAATAGAAATCCAAAAGAAGTACGTCTTTTATTGGCAACTAAAACTGTTGACTCTGATAGAATAGGTATTGCTATGGAACAAGGAGAAACTTTAATGGGTGAAAACAAAGTACAAGAACTCAAGCAAAAGTGCAACGCAGTAAAACAATGGAATCCAGAAGTGCATTTTATAGGGCATTTACAAACCAATAAAATAAAAGAAGTTTTAAAGTGGGCTAGCTGTATAGAATCTGTAGATAGGCTTCCCCTTGCTGAAAAATTGCATCAAAGACTCATATTTGAGGAGAAAGAGATAGATGTGTATATTCAAATAAATACCTCTTATGAAGACAGCAAGTTTGGTATAGCTCCAGAGAATGCCATTGAGTTAATAAAAGAAGTTGCAAAATTCAAAAGTATCCATATAAAAGGGCTAATGACCATAGGTTTATTGAGTTCTGAATCTGATGAAGTGAGGAAATGTTTTAAATTATTAAAACAGATTAAAGAAGATGTTATTCAACTCAATATTCCAAATGTTGAAATCAATGAGCTATCAATGGGAATGAGTGGTGATTTAGAGATCGCTATAGAAGAAGGAGCAACTATCGTTAGAGTTGGAACTGCCATTTTTGGAGAAAGAATTTATCCAGATAGTTATTATTGGAATGAACAAAAATCATTAAATGAGTAAACTACGCATACATTATATCCAACATGTTCCTTTTGAGGGTTTAGGATATATTGAAAATTGGATAAACAACAATAACTATTCACTATCACACACCAAAATTTTCGAAGAAATAATTTTCCCTAATCCAAAAGATATAGATTGGTTAATTATTATGGGAGGACCGATGAATATAAATGATGAAGATGAGTATTCTTGGTTAGTTGAAGAAAAAAAGTTTATAAAATCAATGGTAGATGCAAACAAAGTAGTTATTGGTATCTGTTTAGGAGCTCAATTAATTGCTCACGTTTTGGACGCCGAAGTTTATCCAAATAAAAAGAAAGAGATAGGTTGGTTTCCTGTTAAATTAACCTCTGAAGCAGTAAATAATAATTTATTCGAAAGTTTTCCTGAAGTTTTCTCCGTTTTACATTGGCATGGAGATACATTTGATTTGCCAAATAAAGCCATTCATCTACTAGAAACAGATGCTTGTAAAAATCAAGCTTTTCTTTATAACGAAAAGGTATTAGGATTGCAGTTTCATTTAGAAGCAACTCCTGCATCTCTAAAAGACATGATAGATAATTGTGAAAATGAACTTGTAATAGGAGAATTCATTCAAACAGAAGAAGAAATGGTTGCTAACAGGTCTTTATGTAATAACACAAATCAGTATTTGGATACACTTCTAAATAAACTTGCATAATATCCGCAAAAGATGAATATTAAAATAACACATATAGATACAGCTTGTTGCTTAATTGAAATAGGTTTTTTTAAAATATTAACAGACCCAGTATTAGATAATGCAGGAAAATTATATCACCATGGTTATGGAGCTATCTCTAAAAAACATCAACCCCAAAATTAAACTCAACCTCTCTTAAGGATATAGATTTAATTCTTTTAAGTCATCCTCAACATAAAGATAATTTCGATGATAAAGGTAGAGAGTTAGCGAAATCTGCACCTCTTATTTTATCAACAAAAAAATTAGAAAAACTCATAAAAATGGAAAAGGGTTAAAACCTTGGGAGCAATACAAAATTTACCTACCGAATAATACAATATTGACGATTACCACAACTCCAGCGCAACATCCCCCAAATTGGTTGCCAAAATTTATTTCTGGAGAAGTTATAGGATTCTTTATAGAAAAGCTTAACCCAGCTGTAGCTGTTCCTATTCACAACCATGGTTGGACGCACTTTAAGGAGAATAACGAAAGCTTAAAAATAGAACTATCTAATGCAGATATAAATATAGGTCGCATTTAACGTTGTCTCAAAGGTATGAAATTTCTATTCTCAAAAAACAAAAGTTGTCTAGGTCGGCTATTGCTGATAGGGCTGGCACAAGTAAATCAACCGTTTGTAGGGAGTTGAATAGGAATTCGGATGGACGTAGTGGTGAATATAAAGCGGATTTGGCTCAAAGGAAGTCTGAACTGCGTCATCAAGAGAAAAACA
>MAAC01006599.1_pt1 | contig 20984 bp, 24 predicted proteins | sample 1115981 | NCBI WGS metagenome assembly MAAC01 (sample SAMN04961126, study PRJNA320927) | seawater metagenome | isolation source: sample BD02T64 sea water enriched with oil for 64 days | place: USA:Gulf of Mexico | collected 2013-07-27
CTCCTTGATCATCCCAATAATCTGCGCCTCGGTAAAACGGCTCTTCCGCATTCGTCTACTCCTTCAGGGTTGGGCAGACTCTACATCATGGTGAGGGATTTCGCGGGGGGCAGGTCAAGCCAAGTACCCTTTGCAGGCCCAAATGTGTTCTTTTGGATGACCGCTGGCAACTCTTTCGCTTTCGCGGCCCACGTTAAAGCATCGTATCTATTTAGCCAGAGACGGGAAGCCGTAGGGATCTCGTCCCCTCCGCCAGCCATGATAGCCGAACTGATCTGGTGGTGGTTGTAAAGACGAAGCGAGTTTCTGACGACAATGTTTGCCGCCATCACTAGTTATCGTAATCCGCACAGTCGGAGCCCAACACTGGTCAGGAATGGCCCAGTCGAATGCGACGGGAAGTTGGCGTAGACCAAAGTATGCGTTGGGCTGCAGCGCAACAGGTGCAAAAATTACACATGGGTATTGGTAGGAATGGGCGGAATTGAACCGCCGACGACACAGTAATCTGCTGCTAAAAGGGTTTATAAATCCCGTGTCCCACCGCGGCACTCCCAGATACCGAACTAGTAATCAGTCGGATATTCGGGAGCTCAGGTTGTGGTGGTATGTGTGATCCATACGGCCACGTTACGCCGGCGTCGAACCTAGTTCAAGAACGAGTTTACGAAGCGCTCTCGAACAGTAATCTAACGTTAGCGGTCATTTATGTTTTACGACCTTTAATACAAAGGAAGTATTCGTGATCGAAGCGAAATCACCATCGGTCTACGCTAACCGCACGCACAATCAGCAAGTCAAGGTCTACCGATGGGCGGGCAGTCAATAGGATTGATAACATACAAAAGTCGGGCTTATACTCAGGATTGACCAGTCATGCAGTATCGATGCATACGGTCTATGGGCGGCGAGGCAGAAGCGGCCACTATCTTACGTGTGGCTCGAGAAGCCCAACACCATCCGCCGCCCAAGCGCATACCTATAAATGGCGAGGGACGGGGCGTTTTCGTTGAAACCTATGCTGATGGCCCTGGCAAATCGGAAAATTGTCAGCTGACAATATTTAAAGTCGTTGTATTCCAGCGTCTTATAATTCCGCTAGGCCGCAAATTGTCAGCGTAAAGCTGATTTGCAAGGGGTACGCGCTTCAACGAATCTTTATTGCTGGCATCGGGTGAAATATGAGCGCATTAGGCAGATAACCATATCATTGCCAGCAGTTTCTTGCGTATTCCCTTTTGACGTGTCTCTTAATATAGGGTGACATCAGGAGGGATATCCAACATCTTGCGGTGATAACAAGGCAAGGGCCAAGACCCTGACCCACAGGCCGCTGATCCGTAAAAATACCTTCGTGAAACGACAGTAATTTGGTAACCTCCGCACATTACAAACGACTTTTATATTCAAAGAAAATTATCGCCATGCACATGAACAGTATTCACGACCTTTCGAGGGCGAAAAAGCGGGCCATTTTTCTGGCCGTCGACAGCATGCTCGTGCCCCTAGCCCTTTATTGCGCCTTTGCCTTCCGCTACGGGACGGGCACGCCTTGGATGCCGATTTCGGACAGTTGGGTGCTATTTCCCGTCATCTCAATGTGGGGTGTCGGTATCATCTGGGCACTGCGGCTGCACCGTATCAAGCTTAACGCTTTTGATACCCATTCCATGTCAAACATCGGCGTAGCGTCGCTGTTGATTGCTTTCAGTGCGGTGATGCTAAGCTACTGGTTGAAGTTGTCAGCACCGCGGTCCGTGCCCCTTCTTCTGGGGTTATTCTTCTGCATCTTCGCCGTCGCCGCGCGTATAGTGGGGCTGAACCTGCTGCGTTGGCTGTCAGAGCGCGGAGGTAACCGCAAACCCGTCGCGATCTACGGGGCAGGGGCCGCGGGTATCCAGCTTGCCGCCGCGCTGAGGCAGGCAAGCGAAGCGCGGCCTGTGTTCTTCATCGATGACAACCCGAACCTGCACGGTCTCATGGTCGCAGGGCTGCCTGTTCATGATCCTTCTAAACTAGGAAAGCTGATTAAGGCGCGCGATATTGAGCAAATCCTACTGGCCGTACCATCAATGGCCAAGAAGCGTCGAGATGAGCTGATCTCTAAGCTCAGCGTTCATGAGGTCGAAGTGCAGGTACTGCCGTCCTATGTGGACCTGATGTCTGGCAAAGGGCTTGCTGATAGCCTGCGCACGGTCGCTCCGGATCAACTTTTGGGCCGGGATAAGGTTGATCTTGATACGCCGGAAATCGCGAAAACATACGCTGGCCGCGTCGTGATGGTGACCGGGGCAGGGGGCTCCATCGGGTCCGAGCTGTGCCGGCAGCTGCTGAACTGTAACCCGGCGCGAATTGTGCTGTTTGAACAAGGTGAGTTCCAACTGTACTCGATTGATCAGGAGCTGCAGCCTGAAGCAAAGGCCACGGGGATTCCTATTGTCAGCCGTCTTGGGTCGGTCACCAACAAGGCGCGCGTCGCCGGCGTGATTGCTGAGGAGGGGGTCGAGATCGTCCTCCACGCCGCTGCCTATAAACACGTGCCATTGGTAGAGGAAAATGAGCTAGAAGGCGCACGCAACAACGTTCTCGGCACCCAAGTCGTCGCCGAAGCCGCTGCCGAGGCAAAGCTGGAACGCTTCATTCTCGTCTCCACCGACAAAGCCGTACGGCCGACAAATATCATGGGTGCCACCAAACGGATGGCCGAGCTGGTGGTGCAAGATGTCCAAACGCGTAATTCTAGTACCAAGTTTGCCATGGTGCGCTTCGGTAACGTACTGGGGTCTTCTGGTTCGGTTCTACCACTGTTCCAAAAACAGATCGCTCGCGGGGGGCCGGTGACGGTGACCCACAAAGATGTCACACGCTTTTTCATGACGATACCCGAGGCCGCGCGTCTGGTCTTGCTGGCTGGTGCCTATGCTAAAGGTAGTGACGTTTTCGTGCTGGATATGGGGGAGCCACAGAAGATCATCGACATTGCTCGGCGCATGATCATGCTCTCTGGTCGGAAGGTTAAGCATCCGGAGACGGGGGAGGGTGACATCGAGATAAAAGTGACAGGTTTGCGGCCGGGTGAGAAACTCTACGAAGAGTTATTGATCGACGACGACAGCTTGTTGCCGACGCCACATGCGAAGATCCTCCGAGCGCAGGAGGGGATGCTGAGCCAGATCGAGGTAGCTGCAATGGTAAGGGAGTTGAACAGCTCAATTTCGTCGGCGGACTCGGTTAGGCTGCGCAATTTGATTGCCGCGCGTGTCGAGGGGTACCATGTGCAGGAAAGTGACAGTCAGGCGGGGTGAGGCTGGTGAAGTGTACGTTAATCCGGTATGACGCGAGCAACAATCAGGGCGTTATGCACCCTGCGCATCGGGGAGCTATCCGTCCCCTCCTCAATAAAAAGTGTTTGATAATTGAACAATATGGCAAAAAGAATAATGGATGTGGTGGGCGCGCTACTAGGTTTGGTTCTCTTTTCACCAGTTTTACTACTGTTGTATTTCTGGATCCGTAAGGACATGGGATCGCCCGTACTTTTTCGGCAGACGCGTCCTGGCCAAGACGGCCAGCCGTTCAACATGATGAAGTTCCGGTCCATGAGAGTTTCTAAAGGCCCTGACGGTCAACAGCTGCCCGACGCGGAACGCATAACGCCATTGGGGGGCAAGCTACGTTCTTCCTCGCTCGATGAACTGCCAGGGCTATGGAACGTGTTGAAAGGGGATATGAGCTTGGTTGGGCCGCGTCCGCTGTTGGTTGAGTACCTGCCACTCTACTCTCCTACTCAAGCGCGCCGGCATGAGCTGCGCCCGGGTATAACCGGATGGGCGCAGGTGAATGGGCGGAACGCGTTGTCATGGGAGAAAAAGTTCGAATTTGATGTTTGGTATGTGGATAATCGAACCATTTGGCTGGACCTCAAGATCATATGGATGACGATCCGGAAGGTTATCAAACGTGACGATATCTCCGCCGAAGGAGAGGTAACGATGCCACGGTTTACTGGATCGCAATCACGGACCAAAATCTAAATGACATCGATCAGGATCATCGGAGCCGGGGGACATGGTAAGGTTGTTGCCGATGTAGCTGCCGCTGTGGGATATACAGATATTGCATTTCTCGACAGCTGTTTTCCTGAACGTACAGCCCATGGGAGTTGGAAGATTTGCGGTACGCCGTCTTGGAGCGGATCAGCGCGCAGGTTTTGCGCCGTAGGGTCAAACGCTTTGCGGGCCCGGCTGTTTGAACAAAACAGTTTAGAAGATGCTCCAGTTCTAATTCATCCATTCTCCTCGGTTTCTCCCTCTGCACATCTTGAGCCCGGCACTTTGCTCGTAGCTGGCGCGGTTGTGAACGCCGATGTGAATATTGGCCGGGGGACTATTCTAAACACCGGGTGCAGCATCGATCATGATTGTATCGTCGGGGATTTCGCACACATATCACCTGGCGCTCGGCTCGCGGGCAATGTGCAAATTGGGGCACGCACTTGGATAGGGATTGGCGCTGTCGTGCGGGAGGGCGTAAAAATTGGATCAGATGTGACTGTCGCAGCAGGGGCAGCTGTAATACACGATATTTCAGATAACATGATTGTCGGTGGGGTGCCTGCGGTTCCTCTCGAACGAAGGAATTAAACGATGCTAAACGGACCTTTGCCGCCCTGGCCGAACTATACTCAGGAAGAAGCCGATGCCGTATCGCGCGTATTGCTATCGAATAAGGTAAATTACTGGACCGGCCAAGAAGGCCGTATGTTCGAGGAAGAGTTTGCCACCTTCGCCGGCACAAAATATGCGATTGCTCTTGCGAACGGTACGGTGGCGCTTGATTTGGCGCTGCATGGTCTTGGCATTGGATCACAAAACGGCGGTTCCGCTGAAGATGAAGTAATCGTAACACCGCGCAGCTTTATTGCGTCTGTTTCGACAATCGTGAATGCAGGAGCCCGCCCGGTATTTGCAGATGTCGATATCTTGAGTGGAAACATCACCGGTGAAACGGTTGCGCCTGTGATTACGAACAAGACACGCGGCATAATCGCGGTTCACCTCGCGGGCTGGCCTTGCGATATGGACGGCCTGCGCGAGGCCATAGGCGGGCGTGAAATCAGACTAATCGAGGACTGTGCTCAGGCCCACGGTGCGATGTATAAGGGAAAGCCAGTCGGCGGTCTCGGTGACGTCGCCGCGTGGTCCTTCTGCCAAGACAAGATCATGACGACCGGTGGCGAGGGCGGCATGGTCACATGCGATGACGAGGCACTTTGGCGTCGCATGTGGGCATTTAAAGACCATGGAAAAAGCTACGAAGCAGTATATGAGCGCGAACATGCATCGGGTTTTCGCTGGTTGCACGAGAGCTTCGGTACAAACTGGCGCTTGACGGAAATGCAATCTGCCATTGGCCGAATTCAGCTACGACGCATGCCGGAGTGGCATGCGGCCCGTACGGCGAATGCTGCGGTGATTACGGAAGCTTTGAAGCCGTTCGCTGGGGAAGGGGGGCCATTGCGACTGGGGACCTTAGGAACTGATACGTCGAATGAATATAACGATCGAACGCGCCACGCTTGGTACAAATATTACGCGTATGTTCGTTTGGATAATGTTAGCCAGAGTTGGAATAGGGATCTTATCGCTGAAGCCATAAGCACGGCTGGCGTTCCTTGCATGCAGGGGTCTTGTTCGGAAATGTATCTGGAAAAGGCTTTTGATAAGACACTTTTAAGGCCAGAAAGCGACCTTCAGGTTGCAAAGAGGTTGGGGCAAACGAGCTTGATGTTCTTTGTTCATCCTGGTGCCACTGGTGCGAAGCGCGTCGAAGTCGAAAAATCCATCACAAATGTGCTCGAGAAAGTTATCAGCTAACTAGCGATCAGCCTAGGCTTTTACGTAGGGTGGGGTCCGAGACCTTCTGAAGTCTGCAATACTATTCTTGTTTCTAAACGGGATGGCTGATATCGTTCAAACCTGAACGATATAAATGTCTGCAATTTTTTAAGAGGAAATCGTCCGCCTTCCCTTAAAAAGCGCGAAGAAATTTTCCGATGCCAACTAGACACGAGCAGCTTCAGCAAGACACGCATTACCGAGTGCTCCAACTTCTTAAGGAGAACCCGGAAATGACACAGCGCCAGCTGGCAAAGGCTACGGGGATAAGCGTCGGAGGAATGCACTACTTGCTAACAGCCCTTATCGATAAGGGCTTCGTTAAGCTGGGGAATTTCACTGCTTCAGTAGATAAGCGTAGATACGCCTACGTTTTGACACCAAGTGGCATTGCTCAAAGGGCGTCAATGACACGAGCTTTCTTGAAGCGCAAAATGGAAGAATACGATGCGCTGAGGCGGGAAATCGAAGCGCTTAGTACAGAACTAGAAGTCGAGGGGCCGAATGCCGGTTCCGCAAAGAATTTTGAAATGGAATGAACTTAGAATGAAGCCACGTAAAGTACTGATCACCGGCACAGCTGGGTTTATCGGATTCCATTTGGCTAAACTTTTGTTAGCTGAAGGTTTTGTGGTGCATGGTTATGACGGAATGACGGACTACTATGACGTCACCCTAAAGCAGCGACGTCATTCGATGCTGCTTCAGAACGCCGGTTTTACTGCGACAGAGGGATTGCTAGAGGACCAACCCACGTTCGATAAGGTTGCAGACGAATTCGAACCTGACGTCATTGTTCACCTCGCAGCACAAGCGGGTGTTCGCTATAGTCTGGAGAACCCTCGGGCATATCTTGACTCCAACGTTATCGGGACCTTCAATGTTATGGAGGCCGCTCGGCGGCTTAAAATTGAGCACTTACTTATGGCGTCGACGTCATCCGTATATGGTGCAAATACAAAAATGCCGTTTACTGAGACGGAAAAAGCTGACACCCAGTTAACTATCTACGCTGCAACTAAGAAAGCCAACGAAAGTATGGCGCATTCATATGCGCACCTGTGGGATCTGCCTACAACAATGTTCCGGTTTTTCACAGTTTACGGGCCATGGGGTCGACCAGATCTTGCTTTGTATAAGTTTGTAGCAGCCATTCTGGAAGATCGTCCGATTGATATTTACAATCACGGCGAGATGTATCGGGACTTCACGTATGTTGAAGATTTAGTCCGAGGCATACGGTTACTGATTGATGCACGTCCTCAGCGCCCTATGGATGGGGTCGTACCTGAAGGCGACAGCCTATCGCCGGTAGCTCCCTATAGAGTTGTGAATATAGGCAACTCGGATAAGGTGAAATTGCTAGATTTTATTGAAGCGATTGAAGACAAATTAAATAAGACAGCTATCCGTAATTACATGGGAATGCAAATGGGCGATGTGCCAGCAACTTGGGCCGATGCTTCCCTGTTGCAGAGTCTGACGGGGTACCGGCCCCAGACTGATTTCCGAGACGGTATTTCAAGCTTCGTTGAATGGTACAGAGAATATTATAACGTTTGAGGAAAAAATGATTTCTTTTTCTATTGATAAAGCGAAACTCGCTGTAATCGGGCTGGGTTACGTAGGGTTGCCTCTTGCCGTTGAATTTGGCAAACATCGTCCTGTAGTCGGGTTCGATATAAATACCAATCGGATAGCGGCCCTCAGGTCAGGAAATGACAGCACGTTGGAGGTTGATGAACAGGAATTGGCAAGCGCCCAGTGTCTGAGCTTCAGCAATGAGCTGGAAGACCTTTCGAATTGTAATGTTTATATTGTCACTGTACCCACACCAATAGATGCACATAAACGTCCCAATCTCACCCCGTTGGTAAAGGCGTCAGAAACTATCGGCAAAGTCCTAAAGCGGGGTGATATCGTCATATATGAATCAACGGTTTATCCAGGCGCTACCGAAGAGGATTGCGTACCGGTTCTAGAGGCTGCGTCAGGGCTTCGTTTTAACGAGGATTTCTTTGCTGGTTATAGTCCAGAGCGCATAAATCCAGGCGATAAGACCCACCGCCTAACAACCATCACTAAGGTTACTTCAGGTTCAACGCCTGAAGTCGCGGATTTTGTGGACAATCTATACGGTACTATAATTACAGCTGGCACGCACAAGGCATCTTCGATTCGAGTAGCGGAAGCCGCTAAAGTGATTGAAAATACCCAACGTGATCTTAACATCGCATTAATTAATGAATTAGCGATTATATTTAATAAAATGGGTATCGATACGGAGGCGGTTCTTCAAGCTGCCGGAACAAAGTGGAACTTTCTCCCATTTCGACCGGGTTTAGTTGGGGGTCACTGTATTGGAGTTGATCCGTACTACCTGACTCACAAAGCAGAAGCGATCGGCTATCATCCTGAAATCATACTAGCGGGTCGTAGAATGAACGATGGCATGGGTGTCTATATAGCTGGGCAGATGGTAAAGGAAATGCTTCAAAGGGGTAATCAGGTTAGCGGTGCGCGAGTTCTAGTAATGGGACTGTCCTTTAAAGAAAATTGCCCAGACTTGCGAAATACCCGAGTAATAGATTTGATCGCTGAGCTGGGGCAATATGGTATTTTGGTTGATGTATTTGACCCATGGGTAGATGAAGATGAAGCTCGAGAAGAGTGCAATATTGAAGTCATGCGCTCAATGCCCTCTGAAAAGTCCTATCAGGGTATTATAATTGCAGTGGCTCACTCAGAATTCACCGAGCTTGGGGCTGATGGAATTAGAGCCGTAGGACATCCCGGCCACATTTTATATGATTTGAAGCGTGTACTAAAGCGCGGCGAGGCAGATTTGTATTTATGAGCGATGAGCTAGAAACAGGTGGTTCTATAGATCGCCGCGTCATAGTAATAGAACTTGATACTTTAGATAAATCTGAGGGCGTTTCGGATCTCAAACGTCAGCTTAATATCTACAAAAATAAGGGCTTCGAAGTCCATTTGATGAGTTCCATATCGATATTTGGCTATTCTGAAGTACTTAAGATGGGATTACCAATTTCAACAACGTGGACCTGCGAAGACATCGCCGAATTAGGGTGTACTATGGCTGAAATACGATATTGCTCACCTGTGAACACCCTAGGAAGTATCTTATTAGACGATAAGGCTCTTACGTTGGAGGAGTTCACTTCTGGAAAGATCGCTTCAGTGATGCAAAATGTTTTTTCGACCGATTCAAAGGACAGATAGGATGATTGTATTTCCGATGGCTGGGCTTAGCCGTAGATTTTTTGAAAAAGGGTATACTATACCCAAGTTTATGCTACCTCTTTGGGATGGAACTGTCTTTGATTACGCAGTATGTAGCTTCGCAAATTCGTTTAAGTCTGAGACGTTTCTTTTCATTTACCGAGAAACCGGTAACGTCCGAAGCTTTCTTGAAGCCCGCACCCAGGCGCTCGGCATTTCAAACGCCAGATATGTTGAGCTGAACGGACCAACGGCCGGGCAAGCGGAAACGGTTGAACTGGGGTTAGATAGCGTAGAGACATCGGATAGTGAAGACCTTAAGATTTTCAATATCGACACCTTTCGCATGCCTTGGGCCCGAACCGTTTATCCGAAATCCGAAACTGACGGATTTTTAGAGGTATTTCACGGAACTGGAGATAATTGGTCATTTGTCAGGCCGGACCCTAGTAATAACTCGTTGGCGGCTGAGACAGCGGAAAAGAAGGCAATCAGCAATCTTTGCAGTAATGGTCTATATGGGTTTTCTTCGCCTGCATTGTTTCGGGAGGCACTATCTTGTGAGCGAAAATCGCCGAGTATAAACGAATTATACATTGCTCCTTTGTACAATCATCTTATTCATAGTGGATACAAAATTGGATATAATTTAATCTCACTTGATTTAATGAATTTCTGCGGCTTACCCTCAGAATATGAAGGTCTTACGAATCTACCAGCGCCGTTTCTCCTTAGCAAGGCATCGGATTTTATTGCAGATCCAATCGGTACTTGATCCATGCGACTGGTTGTTGATGTAGATGGCACGCTAACAATAGATGAGCCAGGTGTAGCTTATCAGGATAAAAGGCCTCGGTTAGATGTAATTAAACGAGTTAATATCTTGAGGAGTCGTGGTGCCAAGATAGTGATCTACACCGCTCGAAATATGCGCTCACATCAAGGTAATCTTGGGGTAATCAATAAACTGACTCTTCCAGTACTTATGGGTTGGCTGGATCGGTATGATGTTGGGTTTGATGAGATCTACATGGGAAAGCCCTGGTGCGGTAGCGAAGGCTTCTATGTGGCCCGTAATGCTATACGGCCAGATGATTTCACTGAAGTACCCCTTAATCAAATAGAGAGTTGGATGCGGCGAGTTGCTGCCGGAAAATTGGACAGGCTAAATGAATAATAGATCCGCTCTATTAATAACGTCAGGTTCTTATATTGGAGACGAAATGCAGTCGGAATTCGGCCGCATTCCTCCGGCTTTTTTGCCAGTGGGCGCAAAATATCTTGTGCAGCATCAACTGCAGAATATTGGACAACGTACTAGAGTTTATTTGTCCCTGCCAAACGACTTTGCTCTCAGCATCGTGGAGCAGCAAATACTCGATAAATCTGGTGTCTGTATTCTTCGAGTGGACCCAGAAATATCACTTGGCTTATCTGTGTTCCAATCAATTCTTGATATTGATACTGAAGATACCTTGGAGATTTTGCATGGTGACACTTTGTGTAAACTGACAGACGTAACCAATCAGAACATTGTATCAATTGGATCCCCCTCAGGCAACTACAAGTGGGGAATAGTTGAGAGTAGTCGAGGGCATGTCGTTAGGATATATGATGGCGTTCACTCAGACTTTTTGACTGAAAACACATCCATTCTATCAGGATATTTTTGTTTTTCTGAGTCTAAGCGTTTGGTTCGATGCTTAGCCCAAAATAGTTTTTCTTTTACCCTTGCCGTTGATCAATATTCACGAGAAACGCCGGTACTTGTGACCCGTGACCTAGAACCGCTAGACTTAGGGCACCCCAAAACCTTTTATGCTTCGCGAAAACAGTTAGCTTCGGCGAGAAGTTTTAACTTTCTGTCTATTGGCGATCATTGTGTGACAAAGCGCGGGGCCCCTGGCCAACAAGATAAACTCGAGGCCGAAGCGAATTGGTTCCGTAATCTACCAAGTGAACTTCAACCCTTTTCAGCGCGATTGATCGAGGTGAATGGTGAACCCCAGATTGGACACTACAGTACATTATATAGCAACTTTCCAACTCTCGCTGAATTGTCTTTGGCCCGTACCTCCCCTTTACTTTGGGGAAAGGTTTTAGGCAGCTGTCAGTCATTTCTCGATATAGCTTCTGAACATACACTTTCTAGCACTAAATCACCAATTCGTTGGTTAGTGATCGATAAGCTTCGCGAACGGATAACCGACTATCCTGATTTTTTACCGAATGAAGAACAATTACTCGCGATAAATAATATCGAAGTTGGTAGCTTAAAGCAAATAGTAGACAAATTAGAGTATATTGTTGAAAGTTCTAAGCCTAGAGAATCTAGCTTGATGCATGGCGACTTTTGCTTTTCTAATATTCTTTATGATACGCGAAGCGATAGGATCGTACTAATTGACCCTCGAGGCATTGTTAATGGAGAGCAAACATTATTTGGCGATATTCGGTATGACATTTCAAAATTGGGTCATTCTATTGTTGGCAGATATGACCAAATAGTTGGTGGTCAGCTTATTGCCAAACAGCCGAAACTCGGATCATTCATTTTTAACGTTCCTGCGAACGAACAATCAGACTGGCTTGAGGCTCAGTTCTTTAGATCGTGCGCCGGTGGAATACCTTTCGACGACGAAGTGGTCAACGCTGCTACTGTATCTCTTTTCCTATCAATGATACCTCTGCATTCAGACTCCCCAGTACGTCAAGTAACATTTTTTGCTAACGCGTTGAGACTTTTCAACAAATTTTTTGGGAAGGTATAGTTCTGTTATACTCGCAGGATAAAATTAAATTTCAAATATAAGTGCGTCGAGTTCTCTGGTTGAATTGAAATCATGTCAAAGACTAACCCTACAGCGAATTGCAATCACAATAAGCAATTTCAATTAACAATAGTGATCCCTACCTACCGTGACGGGTGGAAGTTATTCAACGCAGTGCATTCAGTAAGCGCCGCTGATAGAATTATAGTCGTTTCTGATGGCGAAGAAATCGAACCCGATATATTAGGAAACATATTGGGGCTGGAAAAAATCGAATTTATCGAACTTCAACAAAATAGGGGAGTCGCGCACGCGCGAAACGTCGGCTTTTCGCGCGCTCCTCCAGGCTGGGTTCTTTTTCTGGATGCCGACGATGAGCTTCTACCCGGTGCTGAAGAACGAATTAGAGAAGTATGCAGCAGCTGCAACGAAAGCACCGGTGTTTGGTTGTTTGCGAGCGAGCTCGCAGACGGACAGAGTATTCCTCTTGTGCCGAGTTCCGGCGAACCTGAGGCACTTCTTCGAAACGCAAATCGTGGAGAACGAACGTTAGTAATTAGGCGAGATCGCAACAATCATTTCTTACCGTTTATTGGTCGACTCAGGGGGCACGAACGAGCAGGACTTTATAGATATTGTGCATTAACTGAACGGTCTCCCGAGTGGAGCGAAGAGAAAGTTCGCGCATATAGTATGGGTACCGATGGGTTGAGTTCGAGAAGATTAAGCCGTGAACGTGCGAAATTGATTGGATCTGGCCATTTTATTATCGTTAAAATCGCGATTAGTAGGGGAAGACTCAAGTTGGGATTGGTTTATTTTCTTAAAGCCCTTAAATACTATCTTGCGGCGTGTGTTCTCGATGTTCAACATTTAGTTAATGAGAGTAGAGTTCATAAATGCAAGTAGGTATTGCGGGTATGATGCGTCCTCGGAGAATGTCGTCGGCGGCGATATTTGTATCCAGCCTTTATGCAGCTTTGATAGCTCACAATACGATAGGGTTTGATCTCTACTCACATTCGGTTGCGCATTCATCTATTGAAAGTTTTGCTAGGCTTTACAAATTCTATGAAATTGGGGGCATTTTTTTCCCGCGATATTTACTCTTATCTGATGTATATATTTTGCTAGGTATTTGTGGGATACCACTGGGGTTTAGCGTTTTCGGTCTATATCTTATTGGTATCGTCCAAATCATCCAGACAGCGTTTACCCCTCATCGTTCTGATCTTAGGAAACCCTTTGTCCTAATGGTTTACCTCCCAATTATTTTGGTTACTTGTCTTTATTATTCCGCACTATCTATATCTATTGTTTGGATGATCGCGTATTATATCAGTGGCCGTTCCTTTCTGCTCATTTCAAGTTTATTTCACCCCTTTTCCATTATAATGATTCTGATTTTGATGGTTTTTAAGAAGTCTTGTCGATACACAGTGATATACCTGATTTTGGGCTACATCATACTAACGGTCGGTTTTTCTTACGTTCAGGATCGTTCTAGTTCAGCGGTAAATGTATTTCTTTTAGTTGATTTTCTGTCAGAGACTTCAATATCACTAATCGGTACTAAATCTAAAGAGTTAGTTTTATTGGTTTTTGGGTTTATATGTATCGCGACAGCTCTTCGCATCTGGGCGAAGCCAGTGACGCCTAGCGCTTGCATGCATATATTTTTAGTCATTATTGTATTTTCTCATCTAACTTTAATGCTGGCAACCTGGAATAAAGTCACACTTTTCAACTCTGCTTCTTCAACGGAAGATAATCATATTATGGCCTGTACTTGGTTATCTTCTCGGTTTTGTGAGGCCAGCAAATATTCTTCGCAACGGAGTATACTGAAATGACGCTTTGTATCGTAGATCCTCACTACACAGATGAGTTCATTCAACCTCTGCGCAATATGCTGCGCCGGAGAAAGGCTATAAAGAAATTTAGTTACGTTCTGTCAAGTGGTAATGAGAACTATTTTTTTTGTACATCTGGGCATTTGTCTGGCATTATGACACCGCGTTCCTTTCAAAGAATGCCATCTCCTATAAAACGAGCAATTGTTTTCTTTGAGCGTTTGGCTTATTCAGCAACTGGAACAGATATAAAATCCCGTAGCGAAATGCGTAATGCTCAATCATTTTTATATGTTCTGCGGAATACGAATGATCAAGTGCTTCGTCAAATAGTCAGTCACCTTGATGCTGGATCTCGCGTATACGGACTATGCTCACATGCCCATCTCCTTGAACGAACTCTTGCAAAATTAGACAGACGTGTGGTCCTACTATGCGATAGAGAAGTCATGGGTCATCCCTGGTTTTCCGAACATCGATCGGTTCACCTGCCACTTATTCCTGATAAACGGTTTCATAAGATCAAAGCATGGGCGCGGCGATCTGAGAAAATTCTTGCGCTAGGTACGGTTCACCAGTTTAGAACTCCTTCAGAGGGCTTTCAAAAGATGCCCGATGGCATGTTTTCCTTGCATCCTAGTCGCTATGATATCCTGCAAAAAGGAAGTGAAACAGTTTTCGACAAAAAGTTCTCAGTTGTCCAACAGGGTGAAGACCTTGCGGTTTCACAACACAGTTATATGAGTTTGGACCTGGTCGAAGCCTATAATAATCATAGATATGCATGCGTGGGATCTGACGCTCTTGGAATCGCAGCCAACGGTTTGTACGAGGGTATGGCGTGTGGCTGTGAGATGTTCCTAGAAACCAAGGTAGCAAATTCACTGGGCCTCAAAGATGGCATCGAGGTTTGGACCTACACACAGGGGGCTGAAACGATCGAACAGAAACACAAGAAAATTATTCAGATGGGATTGCGTTTAGGAAAAGACCCAGTACAATCTGCTATCCATCGCCGGACCTGTGGCATTGAGGCAGCTTCGCGCCTGAAGTCCTCCCAGATATCGATGTGATCTTAATAGTCGTGTTGCTGATGATGTATACCTTAATTCTTGCGTCAGCACTTATTAGCTTTACGCTAAATATTTACTTTCAAATACCAGAACCATTACGATAGGTATAACAATGACATTTGGTCCTGTACCGAACTGGGATTCTTTTAATGTTTTTCCGTTGGAGGATATCGATAGTCATATTGGCAACGGTGTTCGCCTTTTTCATGTTCATATTCCTAAGACCGGAGGAACATCGTTAAATAGGGTTCTCCAACATGATCCCCTCTTCCTTAACGGGGGGCACTGCTTTGCTCAGCGAGGCATGCGCGCAAAAGGACACAAGCCAGCGGAGGGGAGAATTTGGCCTACTTTTTCTGATAAAGGATTTAACCCAGACCTAGATAAATGTATTTCCGTAGTTCGCAATCCCTACGCGTGGCTATACAGCTATTTCAACCATATTGGAGCGCGTTATTGGGGGCTCAAAAAGCACTACGGGTGGCAAGGATGCGTAGGCTATCATAAGTTTGAAAGTTTTGCTGATTTTGTTTTTCACTACTGCTATGGTTCCGGTTGGCACTGCCCTAATCTCCAGTCCTCGATGATTGGCCAGTATTGGGATGGTCGCAAATTTGTTAATATTACCTATCTTTTGAGAACTGAAGATTTGGATCAATTAATGCCGCTATTTGCGAGTAGGACTGGATTAAAGCGGGTTGTAAACGGTCATTATAACCGTGGCCAAAGCTCAAGCTATACAAGTCAATATACTGATGAAATGAAACTGGCGGTTGAAAATAAGTTCTCTGGCTTTATGGAAAAATTTGGATACAATTTTGAAGGTGTTTCGCAATCTCAGGCGAAACTGTTTGCGGCTCACCCGTGGCAATGATTTCTTTGGCCGTGCGCGGCCTGTTAGCGTTCTTGACAGTGGTATTCCTGTCTCTTGGAGATTATAGTACCTTCCGTGAATTTAGCGTATGGTATAGCTTGATCTTTGCAAAAGCGATGTTAGTTTTCTCTATCGGGAAACATGGAACTGAGAACTTCATATTCCAAGAGTTAGAAGCTAATTATGGATTTTCAGCTAAGCTGAGTATTTTCTTTTCTTTTCTTCGAATTAGCCTTACCCTCTCCATCGCCTTATTAACATTGTTATCTTTATCAAATGTACAGATCAGTATTTCTCATTTTCTGGTGACCGTTGCATTGCTTGTCTTGCAGTGGTTCGCTTTTATACTGAGATATTATAATAGGCCTATCATCTCTATATTCTTTGAGCCTATTGCCATTCCTGTCTACTATATACTTTTTTCTCAGCTGCTAATTTTTAAGTCCTCACAACTTATTGCGCTTTTGAAGATTGAATTAAGCTTGTCCATTTTAGCTGTGGGCCTAGTAGTTTGTCTTCTGTCGTTTTTTCCTAATTTTCTTTCATCAATTTTACGCCCTTACAGGACTAGAAATTCTATTGATATTTTCTTTCTTTCTTCTCAGAGCCTAATTTCTATATTCTCTCAATGGGGGTTGATTTCAGTTTCAGGAGTCTACTTATCTTTGGGGGATGTTGAGAATCTAACCTTCCTTCTCAGGTTGTCAGCCCTTATAAGTTTTGGTCAAGCTGCTATGAATTCGTACTTCGCTCCGTTTTTTTCGCGTGAGTCTGGCATTCCAGTAGTGCTAAATATTCGTTTAAGAACCTATCGTTTTATTGTGATATCGTATGTGCTCGTTTCTATACTAGTGCTTTTCCTCTTCTTTGAAGTGCTGGACCTCGGACCACGAGAAGCCTATAATGAAAACCGTAGCCCGTTCCTGATGCTGTTGGGATTCCAGTTGTTTAATGTTGCACTAGGCCCGGTGGTTTTCTTCTGTAACCTATTTCGATTACAACACTATGTTACGCTTGCATCCCTTTTATCTATTGCCGTTTTTGGTGTCGTGGTTCTATTTTCCGTAAGTATTGATGTAGGGGTGTTGCTTATTGCTAGCGGACTTCAGATCGCCGCGTTTGCGGTCTTTTGCTCTTCGCTACTATGGTTTTTTTACAGGGTGAACTTCTTTTCACCCAACCCATTTCCGAGGTGCTAACTTTCTATTTATCGCAGTTGAGTTTAATGTTTTGCCTGTACTTTTTTCTCATTCTAGAATCGGAGCTATGATAATATGAAACGTATGTTGATTATTGGCTCTTTCGCGCCTTCGCTGCTCAATTTTCGGGGAGCTTTGATAGAAGAACTAGCCGACCGGGGGCTTGAAATCCATGTTGCCGCTCCCAGCCTCTCCGTGAACGCCGATGTAAGTCGTTGGCTCGAGAATTTGGGTGTCGTATGCCATGATTTGAATATGGCGCGTTCTGGCCTAAATCCCATATCCGACCTTTTTACTTTGTGGCAGATCGTTCGGCTAACCCGGAATTTGAAGCCGGATGTCTTCTTCGCCTATACCGTTAAGCCAGTTGTTTGGGGTTTAATTTCAGCTCGCATTTCCCGTGTCCCTGTGAGGGTAGCCTTGATAACTGGCCTTGGGTATGCGTTCACCGGCAATGGAGGTGGGATTCGCTCCTTGGTACGATACATAGCGAAAAGGCTTTATGGTATCGCTCTAAAACATGCTACATTGGTATTCTTTCAAAACACCGATGATAAAAATGAATTCATCGACCTTGGTTTGTTATCTACTGCTGTTCCCAGTGAAGTCGTTGCGGGTTCCGGCGTAGATGTTAACTATTTCTCGGTTGCACCTTTCCCGGAAGGGCCAATGCAGTTTCTACTTATAGCCCGCTTACTTGGAGACAAAGGGATACGTGAATATGCTGAAGCTGCGCAGAAAGTTCTGAAAATACATCCGAATGTCGAGTTCCACCTGGTCGGAGGAATCGATCCTAGTCCTGATGGAATTACTGATCGAGAAGTTTTGCAGTGGCATGATGCCGGTTTCATCCACTGGCATGGACACCTATCAGATGTGAGGAGTGCTATTGCGATGGCACATGTTTATGTTCTACCGAGTTATCGTGAGGGTACTCCACGTACAGTCTTAGAAGCAATGTCGATGGGTCGTCCTATTATCACCACAAATGCCCCGGGGTGTCGCGAAACTGTAATACATGATAAGAATGGTAAGCTTGTACCGGTCAAGAACGCTTATGCCTTAGCTAATGCAATCCTCCAGTTTATCGAATTCCCTGAGCTTATTGATTCTATGGGGGCTAGTTCGCGTTGCATAGCCGTATCTAAGTTTGAAGTTGGGAAGGTTAACTCCACAATGATCTCTGCTATGGGATTGTAGGATACTCTTAGTTTAGCTTGAGGGTTCTGTTCTCGAACGGCTTTGTCAGACGAACCGGTCGAAGGGTAATTCCCCCCGATTTTAATGGGATGCGGAAGTAGAATTTTCTCGGCAGGATGAACGAGGAGATTCCGATGAAGAAGACACGTTTCACAGAAGCGCAGATCATGGCTGTTCTGCGCCAGATGGAAGGCGGAGTGCCTGCTGCCGAGTTGTGCCGCGAACATGGCATGAGCAGCGCCACCCTTTACAAATGGCGGGCGAAGTATGGCGGCATGGATGCAAGCCTCATCAGTGAGATGAAGGCGATGGCCGAGGAGAACCGACGCCTGAAGCGTATGTTTGCGGATGTCAGCATGCAGAACGACTTGCTCAAAGAGGCCTTGGGAAAAAAGTGACGCGGCCAGCTCAACGCCGGGAGCTGGCCGTAAAAGCCGTGGCAATTAAGGGGGTCAGCATCGCGCTGGCCTGTCGGGCATTCGAGGTCAGCGAGACGTGCTACCGATACAGCCCGAAGCTCGATGACGAGAACGAGCAGATCGCCGATCTGCTGCTCGGTAAACCTTCGGCGACCGCCGTCTGATCTCAGGCTCGATCTGACGGTGAGTCCGACCTTATGTCTGACTTTATCAAACGGCCCCAAATCAAAGTTCTGTCTGCTGCCGATGGTGAACGCCGCCGGCAGCAGACAGATGATGACAAGCTTCGCATTGTAGCGGAGAGCTTTATCGGCCACCGCCATGCGTCAGCCACTGCACCGCGGCATAACATTTTCCGGTCGCTTCTAACCACTTGGCCGAGGCAGTATCAAAATGGCGAGCTTGGGTTTTCTGGCCCTGTATCGTTCCCGCGGGTGTCTGTGCTGAAGGAAGTTTCCGCGTCGCAGTCGAATCCGATCAATGCCAGTCCAACTCCGCACTGTCGGGTTGAGGTAACCCTTCCGAATGGGCGTCGAGTCATCGTGCCCATCGGCGTGGAGGCCGAAGCGCTTGCTCAGATTCTGGCGGTGATGGATCGGCAATGATCTCGTTTCCGGCTGGCGTGAAGGTGTGGATCGCACGTGGCGTCACCGAATATGCGGCTAGGGATAAACACGCTGGCGCTACAGGTGCAAGAAGGGCTCGGCCGTGATCCCCATGCAGGAGAGATATTTTCTTCACGGGCCGTAAAGGCGATCTGGTCAAGATCCTGTGGCATGATGGGGTGGGTATGTCGCTCTATCTGAAGCGCTTGGAGGCAGGTAAGTTCATCTGGCCGGTGAGCAGGTCGGGCGAAGCGGTGCAGATCTCGGCAGCGCAGTTAAGCTATCTTCTGGATGGCATAGACTGGCGCAATCCTCGCTGGGGCTTTGTTGCACAAATCGGGTAAAAGACGTTCTTTCCCTTACCCCAGACGGATTTAGCCTACGGGCTTAGTGATAGGTATGCCAAGAGCCGCATAGCGGTTGAGGATGGCGATGCAAACTTAGATTTCCGCGACTTGCCTTTCGAAGTCCCTCGTCATGAGCGATTGGCTCAGCAGTTTCATACAATGAATCTTGGTTTCGACGCGGCTTCTGCGGTGGTATCCACTCCAGCGTCGCCACACCGTGCGGCCAAGATACCGTTGCGCATGGACCGCATCGTTGCGGGCAATTGCTCCGGCGCTCGTAGGCTTCCAAGGCTTTGCATTCTTGCGTGGCGGGATCACCGCATGGGCAGCTCTGGCAGCAATCGTCTCCTGGCATTTGCGGCTGTCATACGCCCCATCTGCGAGAACGTTGCCGATGTCCCGATCGAGGGGGATTTGGTTCAGAACTTCGGACAGCATGGGAGCATCACCGATGTTGCTGCTGGAGACTGCCCGAACTTCCAGCGTTTCCCCGTCGATACTATGTGTACCTTGCGTCATGTGCGGTGTTTAGAACCGCCATGTTTACACGTATTCCACTCGCCTTCACCCTCAGCCTTGATCCCCGTACTATCGATAAAAAGATTCAACGGGCAAGCACCGCCACGATACGGCAGACTCACGTTCAGCGTTTCTTGCGGCGGCAAAGAGTGCTGAAGTCCGGTGCTGACCAATCAAGCCCGACCAACCGCAGCAAGCGTTGAACGAACCCAGTTGTCCGGCGGAGCGTCATGCCAAAAAGGACCTTCTGCGTTAGACACGTTTGAATACCCGCGTCACTGGATTGCTGTTGCCGACTACGCTTGCCGTTTGGCGGCGGTGCCTACACCGTCTCCGGATCAAACCAGATCGACAACGATCCGCGCCGCTTCAAGCTGTCGTTGTAGGACGACCAATTCTTGGTCTGGTATTTGGTAGGGGACCAACTGCTGATCCCCTTCAGCTATCACACTGGATTCATACAGTGAATCCCATCAACCTATTCATGCAACAAAGCCCATCTTACCCCTTAATCAGCCCCATGCTTTCCAGCTTGAGCAGCACCTGATGGGCGCAGTTGTCGACGTCGACATTCTCTGTCTCGACGCGCAGTTCGGGAGTTTCGGGAACGTCATAGGGGTCTGAGATCCCTGTGAATTCCTTGATCTTGCCTTCGCGGGCCAACTTGTACAGCCCCTTGCGGTCGCGGCGTTCGCATTCCTCGATGGAGGTGGCGACGTGGACCTCGACGAAGGCACCAAAGCTTTCCACGTCTTCGCGCACGGCGCGGCGGGTGGTGGCGTAGGGCGCAATCGGCGCGCAAATGGCGATGCCGCCGTTCTTGGTGATCTCGGACGCGACATAGCCGATGCGGCGGATGTTCAGATCGCGGTGCTCTTTGCTAAAGCCCAATTCCGACGACAGGTTTTTGCGAACGATATCGCCATCCAGAAGCGTGACGGGACGGCCACCCATCTCCATCAATTTGACCATCAAAGCATT
>MAAC01011492.1_pt1 | contig 20962 bp, 20 predicted proteins | sample 1115981 | NCBI WGS metagenome assembly MAAC01 (sample SAMN04961126, study PRJNA320927) | seawater metagenome | isolation source: sample BD02T64 sea water enriched with oil for 64 days | place: USA:Gulf of Mexico | collected 2013-07-27
AGAGCATCCCGATCTCGTTGTTATCGCCTTTCGACAGGCAACCAGCATGTCTGTAATCGATGCCTAGATCTCAGAATGCTCTAAACGCCAGAGGCGCACCGGACTTGATCGCATGTTCCTAAGGCGATAAGGACGTTTTTTTGGTCGATCTCGACGATGAGTAGAAACAGCCCTCCTTCAATCAATCAATCACCAATGTTTCTGTGTTTTTGGTTACTAGAAAGTGCTTAAGCAATCCCATTTTTTGTGACTTTACCTCTATCAAGGTTTATATGCCGCGGCTGCGGCCTATCCGCCGGCCAAAGCATATTGCTCGATTGTCAGGCTCGATAGAAAAAGAGTTTTTTCCATGACTGGGTTTAAATTAGATTTATTTCTATGTATCACTTCTAATGCCACTACTATAATTCCTGTAGTGTCGAGTCAACAAATAATAATGCTCTGCATTTCTTCACGGTAACAGGTAACAGGTAACAGGTAACAGGTAACAGGTAACAGCCGGAAGTATAGCAATAGATGCCCCATGTTCGGCCAGCACCCTATATTCTCCATTCGTGGTACGTCGATTCGAGTCGCTATGTTTAAGTCACTATCATATATCTTTAAAAGTTTAAAATCATTGGCGGTTCTAACTTCAGCACGTTGTATTATACAGTGCGCTTTAGTTTTCATACTTTTCACCCTATTATCTGCTCACACGCTGGGACAAGACATTAATCGCATCGGGTTAAGACCAGATACCAGTCGCGAAACTATGAAGGGATACAGAAAACCAGGTTCTCATATTAAGGTTTTTTTGCCCTACCTGCCTTATCTCGCCATATCTCACTCCGTTAATGCTGGACTGGTTAGACCTGCCAATAATCAGCGTGGTTGGGAATATGATTTGGCGGTATCACATAAAAGAATAAGCGATAATATCTATGAATTTGAGCTTCGCCAGGGGGTGAAATTTCAGGACGGTAGCCCCTTCGATGCAGATGCAGTAATAATGAATATGGTGTATTTCAAAAAACAACCATACACATATACTGCCATCGACCGTGTCTATGACAGAGCTGAAAAAATATCCAAGTACAAAGTTAGGTTCTACCTGAAAGAAAAATATGGATTTTTTTTATATGATGCAATGTGGATGCATTTTTATACCCAAACATATCTGGAAAAATATGGCTGGAATGGCAAACCGACGGCACCAAATTTAGCGGCTCCCGGGCCATATTCTTTAGGGCCTTACGTGTTAACAAAAGGCTATGTGGAGGGTAATAGGAACTCCTCTACGGTCGAGTTGGTGGCGAATAAGTATTATTGGAATCCAAATGTACCTAAGGTAGACAAAATTACGGTATATTTTGACCTTAAGACCGATACAGCAATATCTGATCTACTTGAGCACGAAGGCAGACTTGACGTGATGCCGCTCCCCTTTTCCTTTGAATTGCCTACGGTATTATCTGAATACGCGAAGCTACTGCGCTCTCCATCAACCAACAATTACTCGGTTCATATCAATATGATTAGCGGCAATCCGCTGTTAAGGGTGAGGGAAGTCAGAGAAGCCATTAACAAGGCAATTGATCAGGAGTCTTTATTAATGCTCTCGATGAATGGTGAAGGGGAATTCTCACCCACCATGGTGTCACCTAATTTTTATGGCGTTAGACAAGCCAGTAGTCATTTACAGTCTCACTCTCTAATTGAAAGTCCGCTTTCTTGGCCTGTCAGGAAACAGCTCATCAACACCATCAAAAAACATCAACTTGACTCTGGTATGAATCCAGAGAAGAAACTTAAACTGAGGTTTTTAGTACAGGAGAGTTTTTTATTTTTGGTTAAAGATATTAAGTATTTTCTGGAGTTAATTCACATCGACCTCGAGTTGGACATAGTTGCGGAGGAAAAAGATGTTTTTAACCAGCTGCTCAACACTCAGGGCGGGTTGAATACGACTCAATACGATTTTTTGATTTGGGGCAATTATGATTGGATCAGACACCCCTGGACGGCGCTTTTTGTCTATCGACCCAACAGCGTTTGGTCTACTATTGGCCAAGATCAAATTTTACAGAATTACATCTCTTTATTGTTCAAAACGGCGATAGACGAAGCCGAGTATATTCCCCTATTAAGATCGATGATCGAACATGTTTACCACCAAAATTACATGCTGTTTCTACCTAGCCCTAATAAAGTACTAGGCCTTAATAAAGAAGTTTACTATACACCCAGACCGTCAGCTTTTATTCCCTTGTGGGAAATTGAGGTAAGCGATAATCATTGGTCCTTGCGTCAGGGTGATTATCCAATTGAACTTAAAAAGCCAGTGATCATCACTCACACTCGCCCTGGAGTTGACTAGTATGGAAACGGTGTCAGATAAAAGACTCTCAAAGCGTATTCTAACGCTTTTTATTTTTACTACTTGTGTGTTGATCGTTCAGGGAATCTACAATATATACAGTCTGGATGGTGTCAATAATTCGATCACTAAGGTATACGATTCCGTCAATCTCGTGAGTTCAACATCCTCGAATGTTGCTTTACCTATCTCTGAGTTGCGTCAACTGTCCATGAGTCTGGTTATGGCTCCTAACAAGTCACTTAGGGAAACACTGAAAATCCAAATCATCGAACTGAAAAGTAAAACAGAGTTGGCCTTGAGTAATGGTAAATTTATGGCATCTTCAGACCCAAAATCTCAAGAGTTGTTTAATGCCATCAAAAAAGCATGGCAAGATTATGCTAAGGCGGTTGAAGTGACGCTCGATTATGTCAAAGAGGCGGTGCGCATCGCCGAATTCATCAGTGTTACTGTTTATGAAAAACAGGCATACGACAAGGTGACTAATGCAATCATCGCCTACAATGCTTACCAGATTAAAATTAGTGCCAATACTTTTCACGAGGCTCAGAAAAACGCGACCATAGCGTTTTGGGCGGTACTTATCACCACATTAGTAGAGGTTTTAATCCTCAAACTTATATTAAGCTATGTACTCAATCTCGTGCGTGCATATGTGGCGGCCAGAAAACAACATGCAAAGGAATTGCTGGATAAAGACGAGGCTTTGCTAAGATCTGAGAAAATGGCCGCTTTAGGGCGACTCGTCGCAGGAATGGCTCATGAACTTAACACTCCTATTGGCGTCTGCGTTACAGGGGCGTCATTTTTGCAAGAAAAAACGGACGACTTGATCAAGGCATTTTCGAGCGGAAATTTGCGACAACAAGAGCTAAATGACTTTGTCCAGATTTTACCGAAATCTACCGAAATCATATTATCCAACCTTGACCGGGCTTCTGAGTTAATCAGTAGTTTTAAATTAGTCGCCGTTGATGTCTCTAGCGACATGAAACGAAAATTTAATTTACAAGCTTACATCGCTAACGTGGTCCAAAGTCTTTACCCCGAAACTAAACGTTTTAACCATCAAGTATCCATACAAGGAGATAGTGAGCTTGTCGTTGAAACTTACCCGGGATCTATTTCTCAAATTATCACCAATTTAATGATGAATTCTATTATTCATGCTTATTCAGATAAAGAACGTGGCTGTATGAGTATTAGTGCTTTTCGGGATGAAGATAATGTAAAGTTAATATATCGTGATGATGGAAAGGGCCTGTCTGAGGAGAATGTAAAAATGATATTCGAACCTTTTTATACCACACGCAGCGGCCACGGCGGTAGCGGCTTGGGCATGAGCTTGGTTTATAACTTAGTTACCCAGACACTTAAGGGAACAATTACCTGTACTAGTGAACTAGGTAAAGGAATAAATATCAACATCTCGTTTCCGATCAAAGCGGACATTACAAACGACAAGCTTGCTGAGATGTACTCATTGAATCAGACCTGAAATCTACAGTAGTCTTTGACTAGTTTGATCCTTCGTTCACGATCCCGTTGATAATCACATTCCACTTAACTAAACAATTTCCTTCTCGGTCTGCTTCTGTCAAGTTAAATTTCTCTATTGATAACACGATTCAAGCATTAAGCTTTAGATTAAACCAATTCCCGTTTAATTTTACTTTCCGCCGGACATTTTAATTTCTTTCATCTAGATATCTCCTCTATGACCCAATAATTAGAGCAACCGTCATTTAATACCCATCTATAAACGACACTTGTTGTTTTCGATTCTATTTGAAATTTTGTACGGTGGGATTAAACTGAATTTTTAGCAAAATGAAGATGAAGATGATCAGATTATCGTCTGTTATTGCGGGCCTCAAAGGGGCATACATTAGTAATTTGGGGCGCGAATCCCCTTATGCCTCTGTAGAAAAACACATTAGATGGGCCTATGCCATAGTTCTTTCATTCTCTATTAAATATCTTCATCGTAAGCCTGGCACACAGCACCCGTTCAAAATTGCATAATTTTCCCGCCATCGTATAGCTAGATAAATAATTACTTTTCTCAGTGAAACGGCCTGTTTGCACTCACATGCTGGATGAGATGGATGTGAGGAGCCCCTCAGCCGATTAGATTATAGCGCTATACTCTCAAGCCAATCCAATGCTGTTTTTCGCTCTTTGAATAATTGTATATTCCATGGCATAGCTCTGGGAATGGCGATAAGGCTATTTGTTGAATTTTCAGTGACAGAGTTATAGGCGACAACAGCCATGGAATTTATTTGCGGGAGTGTACCTAAATGCTGCTGAGCTTCGAAGGTATAGGAGTACTGATGGATTTTATTGATTAACAGATTAAAAGGATGGTCTAGATGAGTCAGTAAAAATTCATGATATTCACTGACCATTTGCAAATCCATTTCAATATGACTGCCGATTATTACCTCAGCTAAATTGGGCTTGAGTATCGTTATTTCACCGAATGACAACTTATGTATCGTCATTAAGTACCTCTCTTTTATTAAAGTAATTAAATAGCTACAACCTTTATCTAAAATACGCCTGTTCTTTAAATATAATTCAACCCCGTGCTTATGTCATTCACCTCTGAACTTAAGTCATTTAAAAGCAATAGGCACCTAAACATCAAGTGTATCAATAAAAGACAGTTTTTCTTGTGAATATAGGCGTCATAAATAAAATATTGCCAATACATGAGTATGTTCGCAGGTATAAAGGAAACACTTTATTCGGGTTATAAATATATAAATTTCGCCCGTTAGTCCACAAGCCTACCAGCAAAAAATAGCTAAAGTTTGAAGCACATCGGACATTAGGCTTTTTAAATAGTTATAATTTGAAGTATTAGCTCTGTGGCATTTCCCCCCTCAAAGTGAGACAGAAACGATATATCTCTCACACTGGCTATACTCAAAACGTCTGTTCGTAAAACGCTGTTACTAGTGCGTCTGTCAACATATCTGGTGTCTTACACTTTCATCTGGCGTTCTCCTTTTAATTATAGTGGTAGTCGTATATTTAGGTTAACGCTGATAACATTTATGCAAAAATAGCTGATCGTTACTCAAAAGCACACATAGGATATAGATATTGCATGGATAGACGCGCAATTAAGTTTGATTGGAATCGAGCACGTGCATTTCTTGTGACTGCGGAAGAAGGCTCGCTATCGGCAGCTGCCCGAGCACTCGATATGACGCAACCTACTGTTGGTCGACAAGTATCTGCGCTGGAAGCAGAGCTCGGTATTTCATTGTTTGAGAGGACAAATTCAGGATTAGTATTGACACAAAGTGGGGCTGACTTAATGGCCCAGGTGAAAGCAATGGGAGAGGCTGCAACCAATTTATCACGATTGGCATCGGGGCATGTTGAAACAGTTGAAGGGAGCGTTTGTATAAGCGCAACGGAAATGATTTCGGCCTTTGTTCTTCCGCCTATAATAGAAAAATTGCGTAATCAATGGCCAAAAATTGAAATAGAAATAATTGCTTCAAACGATACCAGCGATTTATCGCGCCGTGAGGCTGATATTGCAATCCGAAATTATCGGCCAACACAGCAGGAACTTATCGCAAAACGTGTTCAAAACACCCTTGGCCATCTGTACGCTTCTAAAAGTTATATACAAAAGCTTGAACATCGACGCTCACCACAAGATTTAAATGACGCAGCCTTTCTCGGGACTGACCGTTCCAATCGTGTGATTTCGTACCTTAATAAATTTGGTTTTCACTTAAGTCCAAGTAACTTCCCAGTCATTGTTGCTAATCATCTTGTGCAGTGGGAAATGGTGAAACATGGTTCAGGCATTGGTTTTATGGCAGCCAATATCGGTGACGCAGAGCCTTTAGTTGAAAGGGTTTTACCTACCTTTCCCGCTTTTGAGACAGAGACTTGGCTGGTTGCACATAGAGAATTAAAAACTAGCCGTAGGTTGCGCGTTGTATTTGATTATTTAGCCGCCCAACTCAGTGAATAAAAGCATTTACAAGTTATTTAATAAGCTCATTTCCATGCATTTTCGTATACCCACTATGCAGCTAGCGGCATTGCTTGCAGATATTTGCATAGCTATACTCTGCCTTATAAATGCTGTGCTGCACAAAATCCCACCTGAAACCCCTGATAAATTATGAGATATTAAATTATGAAACTGGACTATTGCGTTCTTGGAACAAACAACATAGAAGCTGCAATTAAATTCTATGATTCACTCTTCGAACACACAGAACTTAACCGGGTTTTATCAACCGAAAGAATGACCTACTGGCAATGTGAAGATTTTGCCTTTGCAATAGCTATCCCCTTTAATGAGGAACCCGCAAGTAATGGAAACGGCACAATGATTGGCTTTAATGTTGGCTCTACCGAGGAAGTAAAAAGGCTTCATAAAAAAGTTCTTGAGTTGGGCGGCACTTGTGAGGGCGAGCCAAATCAACGAGGACCTAAATTTTCCGCTTATGCGAGAGATTTAGATAACAATAAAATAGTTTTTTCCGTGTAAAACACTAAGCAATAGCGGGCAGAACGGTGAAATACTCGCCTCTGCTGCGGGCATTCATATGCAACTATTAATGTGCAACAAGTCAGTGCTTAAGTTTGGAGACCAGAGAGTGGTAGATGTGATTTTTTTCAAAAACCAAGAAGCGTTTAACGATTGGTTAGAAGAACACACTGACGCTAGTGAACTTTGGGTGGGGTATTTCAAAAAGAAGACAGGACTTGCAAGCCTTACATGGTCCGAATCAGTGGATGTCGCTCTTTGTTTTGGCTGGATTGACGGTATACGAAAAACCATTGACGAACAACGCTATAAGATTCGCTTTACTCCGCGTAAAATGACGAGTGTATGGAGTGCTGTAAACGTAAAAAAAGTACAAGCATTAGTAAAGCTTGAAAAGATGAGACCCGCAGGAATACACCTCTTTAACAACAGATCCGATGCACAAGGCTATTGCTCTGAACAAAGAAATATCCCACTAGCGAGGGAATATGAAGAGCAAATTAAGGCAAATCGATCAGCCTGGATATTTTTTACTCATTTAGCGCCATCCTATAAAAGAGATTCTATCTGGTGGGTAATGAGCGCCAAGAAAGAAGAAACACGCTTAAAAAGACTGGGAATATTGATTACTTCATCCGAAGAAGCGTTGAAAATACCCTCTTTAAGAAAGAAGTCATAAATGACAGTTCCCATGACTTGGCACAAAGGTGCTGTTTCGACTTCAGCCCTGACCTCCTTCCACCCTTAGCATAATTATTAACTGCGCTTGCTGAGCCCTATCGAATGCTGCTAAGCCAAGTAAACATAATGAAATACATCACGCATTTCAGTTGATAACAGTGGTGCCAGATAAAAATTTTCACTGCTGCCGGTACACTTAAAACCAGATTTAACTAAAACAGCCTGAGCGGCAACATTTTCTTTGTCAGTGAATGAAACAACTTTATTGGCTATTTTACTGGCAAGGCAATGGGATGCAGCCAGAGATAGCGCTTTTGTGGCGTATCCCCTACCGGTAAATTTTGTGATTAGCCCAAAGTGAATTTCAATCACAGATCCTTTTTTAATTAGCGTCAGCATACCTATAGGCGACTCTATCTCGTTGAGATAGATAACCCATACACACTTTGCGTTGAGCGAGAAACTATCGGCTGTTGAAAGCTTAATCAGCATTTTCAGAGTCTGTTCGGGGTTTATATGTACTTGGCTAGCTTTATATATTGATGATGATAGATTGCCGGTGTAATGGAATAACAGCTGCGCATCACAAGGTACAGCGTATCTCAGGCTTAGACTCTCTGATACTGCGATCATTGCAACACTCCCTGTCTGCGAACTATCTCTAGAACAGCCTAAACCTCAAATAGTTATTAAACATTAATGACTTATGTATGACAAGCCAAGGCACGACAATGATGCATATTTAAGCAACATGACAATTTTTGACCGCTACTTTGATTGACGAGAGTAAAGGCTGACTCAATGTGAACTTTGTTCTAAATCCACTTCGATAAAGCGGGTGCTGCCTATCTAAGCTTATAAGCGGCAGATTCCTAAGTAGTGCTCTATAGTTAATCTAATTCTAAGTTCTGGGTTCATGCAGCTTAAAATAAGAAGGATGTTTTGTTACAAAACATACCGGATAGGAAATAATAAATTTACTCATACCCTGAAATTTATCTAAGCATAAAATATAGATAAACCACTGATAAAAATAGCTTTTTAAACATTACACGGAAGAAAAATGCGACTAAACTTTTTACCACCTTTATGGAAGAAGATCTTAGCTTTGGCCGCTTTCGGCATCATCTTTATTGTCAGTATTGTACCCACTATCTTTAACGAAAATATCGTCAATGAAGCCACCAATGTGGCGAAAAATACGGCTCAACAATATTTAATGTTAAGAAGTTATTACACTAAAAACGTTATTAGCAAACTCAAGACCCGTGATCGTTTATCAGCTGCAGGCGATCATAAACACAATAAAAATGCCATCCCTTTGCCTGCAACTATGATACATGAGCTTAGCGAGCTCTCTGAATCAGCGGGTTTGAAGGTCAAGCTCTACTCAGTTTTTCCTTTTCCTCAACGAACTACTAGAGTACTGGATTCTTTTGAGCAGCAGGCTTGGCAAGCGCTTAATCTCAAACCAAACACCCCTTATATATCAGTACAAGAGCAAGACGACCGACAAGTAGTCCGCTTTGCTATGGCCGATAGATTAACTGAACAAGGCTGTGTTGATTGTCATAACAGTCACCCACAGACCCCAAAAACCGGGTGGAAAATAGGCGATGTACGGGGTGTATTAGAAGTTACTGTTGATATTGACCAGCAAATTGCATCCCAGCAAAGTGGCATTTATCGATCTGTAATAATTTTTATTATTATTTTTTCCCTTATCTTTTATTGTCTATACCGTATTCTTAGCAGGGAAACAAAAAATAAAACAGACGCCTTACTAACGCCATTAAATAATCAAAAAATTGCCATGAATGCGCACTCACTAGTATCCATGGCCGACAAACAAGGCAATATTACTTATGTGAACAAAAAGTTTTCGTCAATCAGTGGATACAGTGAAGCTGAACTTATCGGTAAAAAACATAGTTTGCTTAATTCGAATAACCAGCCCAAGTCTTACTGGCATGAAATGCATAAAACAGTATTGGCGGGTAATATTTGGCATGATGAGGTAAGAAATAGGGCCAAAGACGGGCATTATTACTGGGTTGATACCACCATTGTGCCTAATTACAATATCCATAGAAAAATTGTTGGATTTACTTCAATTCGAACGGATATAACACAAAAGAAAGAAGATGCGAGATTACTCTCCTTCGCTAAAGATCGAGCTGAGTTAGACACCAAAAGGCTTTTGACAGCCAAAGATAGAGCAGATTTAGATGCCAAAGACTTGTTGATAGCAAAAGAGCAAGCAGAATCCGCAAAATTTGCTTTGGACCAGCACTCTCTCGTTTCGATTGCTGACGTAAAAGGTAAAATTCTTTATGTTAACAAAAAATTTATTGAAATAAGTGGCTACCAGGAAAGTGAACTTATCGGTAAAAAACACAGCATTCTTAATTCTCAGAACAAACCAAAAGACTACTGGAAAAATATGCATCAGGAGGTAGCAGCGGGTAACGTCTGGCATGATGAAGTACGAAATAGATCTAAAGACGGCAGCTATTATTGGGTAGATACCACCATTGTGCCCAATTACGACTATGATAATAAAGTCGTTGGCTTTACGTCAATACGTACCGATATTACTGAGCAGAAAAAAAACCTAGAAAATCTGGCTATCGCTAAAAAACAAGCTGAAGTGGCCAGCCATTCCAAAGCCGATTTTCTTGCCAACATGAGCCACGAAATACGCACACCCATGAATGGCGTTATCGGCATGACCAACTTATTACTCAATAGTGAGCTAGACACTGGGCAACACAAGCTGGCTAATACGGTAAAGTCATCGGCTGTTGGTTTACTGAGCATCATTAATGACATTTTAGATTTCTCAAAAGTCGACGCGGGTAAGTTAGATCTTGAGTTAATTCCTTTCAATCTAGGCCAGTTAATGGAGGATATTGGTAGCACTTTGAGTTTTCAATCAAAGCGCAAAAATTTAGAATTCGTTTGTCCTGCGAACCCCGTAATACAACAGTGGGTCAAGGCAGATCCCGGGCGACTGAGGCAAATACTGACTAATTTAATTGGTAATGCTATAAAATTTACCGAGCAGGGTGAGGTTGCTGTTTATGTTCGGATCTTAGAGCAGACCAAAGAGCAAACTGTGGTCTGTTTTGAAATTAAGGATACCGGCATTGGCATTAATGATTTACAACAACAATCATTATTTGAACAGTTTTCCCAAGCTGACAACTCTACAACCAGAAAATTTGGCGGCACAGGGTTAGGATTATCGATTAGTAAAAAACTGGTTGAACTCATGGACGGCGAAATAGGTATCGATAGTATACTTGGCCAAGGCGCAACCTTCTGGTTCACCCTTCCTTTACTCAGAGCCGAAGCTATTGCTGATGCTGATGCTGATGCTGATGCTGCCGATTTTACAACTGAAAAGGTACTAATTGTTGAGGGTAATGAAACTAACCGAGAGTTGTTGCACCAATACCACAAGATATGGGATATCCCGCACACTTTAGTAGCCAGTGCAGAAGCCGCTCTGGCAGAGCTGAAATCCGCTTCTGGGGAAAATGCACCTTATAACATTACTATTATCGACCAGCACTTCCCCGAGGTTAATGCCCTCCAGTTATGCCAGCAGATACACAAGACCCCAACATTGGCGCAGACAAAGATTATTTTGGCTTCAGCTCAAACCCAGCGTGATGATTCATCTGCAATGAAAGCAACTGGAGTCCAAGCATATCTGACTAAGCCTATACAAAGGTCTGAACTGTTAAAAACTTTATTATCAGTTTCAGGTCTTTCAAAAACCAAACCTGATTTAGTAAACCGGCAAAGCTGCCAAGAACAAGTGCAATTTAATGCACATATTTTAGCCGTTGAAGATAATCCAACCAATCAATTAGTCATCGAAGGGTTATTAAAAATTTTAGGGGTGACATCTGATCTGGTCGCTAATGGGGAGGAAGCGATAACAGCACTACAGGGCATTAGCCATTATGATTTGGTCTTTATGGATTGCCAGATGCCCGTATTAGATGGGTATCAAGCCACCAAAAGGATAAGGTCTGAACAAACAGGTATTAGCAACAGCGCCATTCCAATAATTGCTATGACGGCTAATGCTATGACTGGCGACAAAAAAAAATGTCTGGACGCAGGCATGGATGATTACTTATCAAAGCCTGTAGATCCAGAAAAAGTCATACACATGCTGGAAAAGTGGCTACCCAATAAAACAGTCGTTGATGTTGAATCAACTACTTTAGCGGGCGAAGCAGTCAATACACATGACGACACTGACAACCAGATTGTCATATTTGATTATGAAGACATGTCCAAAAGGATGATGAATGACCCTGAGCTAATCAGAACTGTAACAGATATTTTCTGCCAAGATCAGGTTGAGCAATTAAATGCACTTAAGGTCTGCCTCCAAGACAATGATAACACTAAGGCCACCGCAATTATGCATCAAATAAAAGGGGCGTCAGCTAACGTTGGTGGTAAAGCTTTAAGCGCATTAGCCCTTAAAATGGAGTTAGCCGGTAAAGCTGGTCATATTATTGAAATACAAGAAAACCTTGAGCAACTTGAACAAGCTTTTAATACCCTTAAAAACTCTATGGAACAAGCGCTGATATGAAGATACTGGTTGCAGAAGATGACAAAACCTCGCTGTTAATTTTACGCACTGTATGTTCAAAGTGGGGCTATGATGTAGCTTGTGCAGAAGACGGCCAAGCTGCTTGGGAATTAATTCAAGCCGGTAATACTGCACAATTAATGGTGATCGACTGGGAGATGCCGCGTATGAACGGTATTGAGCTATGCCAGCGTATCAGGGAAGCGTTTCCAGATAACCCGCCCTATATTATTTTGCTAACCTCACGCAATGAAACACAAGATATAATCGAGGGACTGAATAAAGGTGCCAACGATTACATCGTCAAACCTTTTGATCCTGACGAACTGCAAGTACGCATTTCAGTGGGTAAACGCGTTTTGCAGTTACAAAACCAATTACATCAAGCCAATGCTGTCCTAAATGTTGAACGCGGGGTTATCGAAAATATTATTATTGGTATGAATGCAGAAGCACCCTTTGAGGGTGCTTATCTTCGCTCTATAATCGCGCCTGTAGAAAAAACCTCAGGCGACATATTATTTGCTGCAAGTTGTCCTGATGGTAGACAACATGTATTTTTAGGGGATTTTACCGGTCACGGTCTCACCGCCGCTATAGGTGGGCCAATAGCCTCAGATACCTTTTATAAGATGACATCCAAAGGTTTGACTATGGCTGAAATTGGCAATGAAATTAATCGTCATATGTGCAGTAAAATGCCTACCGGATTATTCCTTGCGGCAATTTTACTTGAAGTTAATCCGCAACGAAATTCAGTGAACATATGGAACTGTGGCATGGAAGATATTCTCTATTTTCGAAATAACAGCTTTATGGAGTGTATTAAATCCAACCGGCCTGCCCTGGGAATTATTAAAAACGAGTTAAATAATATGATAACGCTTCCCTTTGAAGCTAACGATAAATTATATGCCTTCTCGGATGGTATTATAGAGACAGCCAATCCAAAAAATGAAATGTTTGGCCAAGATCGCTTAATTGCATGCATTCATAAGATGCTAACCTGTAACCAAGATATACAAACAATCCATGATGATGCTGAGGTATTCAGGGAGAGTACTGTCAAACTTGATGACCTTACTTTGCTAGAGCTAAGCTGTTAGGGCAATACACAAATTTGTGGCAAGAAATAACTACCATGCAAAGGGGCATATAATTTACAGTCCCTTTAGCAGGGCTAAAGCATGCCTGGTAAATGTTGATACTGTGCTGTTAGTGATTATTCAGTTTAACATCCGATAAATTTCGTTGTAAAAATCGGATCAAAAATACCTCGAATTTAAGCCTTCAATTAGCTCCTTTTGCTCAATAATTATATCAATCAAGAATTCGCGGCAGACACGCACTCTTGCTGTGGATCGCAAATCAACATGACTCAATACCCAGACACCCCAGTTAGAAGGCGTTAGTGTCAGATCCAGACGCCGCAGTGCCGGTTCAGCATCGGCCACATAGCAAGGTAGCCTGGCAATACCCAAATTGTTTTTCACCGCTTCCATCATTGTCATGATTTCATTGGTTCTCGCTGCCACCCGCGCCTGAGGAAAATGATCGCTTACCCATTGGGGCACTTTTCGCTCGTGTTCCCACACAATCAGAAGGTCTGCATTGCGCTTTTTCTTTAGGTAATTGGCGCTCGCATAGATCCCATGTCTCAGAGGTAACACTTTGCGACCAATTAAATACTCTGGTGGATCGGGACTCAAGCGCAATGCTATATCGGCCTGACGGCTGGCGAGATCAGCAAGACTGGTAGAGCTAAGGAGCTGCAAATCAATACCTGGATATTGATCGACAAACCTCTCTAGTTTATGTGTCACCAGCGCGGAAAAAACATCATAGCTGGCGGTCAGTTTCAAGCTGCCGCTGAGCTGAGTATCCATCCCCAATACTTCTCTGTCAGCCGCTTGCATTAATTCTTGCATTGCAAGTGCGTGCGGTAGGAGGTTTTCCGCAACCTGTGTCATCACATAACCGCTGGGTAACCTGTCAAACAAACGGCTGCCTAATTGTTTCTCCAGAGCGCTCACGCGTCTGGCAACAGTTGTGTGCTCTACAGACAATACACGTCCAGCGCCGCTTACCGAGCCCTGTTGCGCCAATGCCAGAAAATACCGCAGGTCATTCCAGTTCATGCCCTGGTGCATAGCTTGTTTAAGTGGTTTCTGTTGCATGGGAAATCGACTCGCCTCCTTCTGTGCACAACTGCACACCTTAAGTGCTTTTCGTCGTATTTTACAGGAATAGCTGCACAGATAGTATAGCCATATTCCAGGCAGGCGAAAATTAGTCGCAAGTCGCCATTGGAAGAGCACAACAATGCAGATCAACCTTAAGCAATCACATGAATATTTGGAGTTAGTAAAATGAGAGCATTTGTATATACAGAAATTCAGGCCTCAGTTCCCTTTGCACAAGCACCTTGGAGTGAGATAAATAAAGCACTGAAACAGCAGCCGGGCCTTATCAACAAAACCTGGTTGTCAGGTGTCGGGGATTTATCAGTCGGCGGTTTCTATGCCTTCGATTCAGTTGAAAATGCGCAAAAATTTGTGACTGAGTACTTCCCCGTTGAAGCCCGAAGTTTAGGTGTAGCGCAGCGCACACTTATTTTTGATGCAGTGTCAGTAGAAGAAGCCAGCAGGGAAATGGACTCTGTTCATTTCGGTGCAAAGAGTAAACAGCAGCCCGGGGCCTACGTTTATACCGAAGTTCAGTTGAGTGCTCTGCCCTTTGATAACGCACCTTGGCGAGAACTTAATCCCATTCTTAAGCAGCAACCCGGTATTTTGTCGAAAACTTGGTTAAGTGGCTTACACACAGGTACTCCTGGAGGCTTGTATGCCTTTGACACTATTGAAAACGCCAGTAAGTTTGCGATTGACTACTTCCCAACAGAGGCAAAACAACTCAACGCTGCCTTCACTACCCGAGTATTCGACGCCGGCGTGGTGCAACAAGCGAGCCGTGAAATGAATTCACCCTTTTATGATTAGTTTATGAAGCCTGACTAGCTGGATAAAATTCGCACCTACCTGACGAGGGGCTCAATTAAGGGCTCCTCATTTATCTTTTTAACAGGATTTATATGATGACCGGCAAAACACCTAAAGATCAACAGGCCATTCCTTCACGTATTCTGCACACTATGCTGCGTGTTAGCGACCTGGACCGCTCCGTCAACTTTTATGAAAATGCATTAGCGATGCAGGTCTTTTCCCGAGAAACTTTTAGTAAAGGCCGTTTCACACTCGTGTTTATGGGTTACGGTAATCCGACCAGTGCCCCTTGTGTAGAGCTGACCTATAACTGGGATCAGGATGACTATCGACACGGCAGCGGATATGGTCATATTGCACTGCAAGTTGCCGATATTTATGCAGCTTGTGATCGCTTAGCTAGGCTTGGCGTCAGCATTTTGCGGGCCCCCGGGCCAATGAGTTACCAGAGCGATGAAATCGGCCACAGTGATACTATCGCCTTTATAGAAGATCCGGATGGCTACAAGATTGAATTGATTCAGATCTGAGTTAATAGAATCGTTTTCAATCCAACATATCCAGTTGAAAGAAATATTTTTTTGGGATTTGTTTAAATTCTTTGGTCATGCAAGGATTGTCTATATGGATGATTCTGCGACAGCCCAAATTGGCTTTCTTAAACAGAGCAGCATTGCTGTTATGAGATTTATACAATTTCCAAAAACTGCCATTTTCAAATGATATCACCAGGCACATATAAGGCTCTTCTGGCCGCTGTCGATGCAAGCTCTAAGCCTGGTTTTTGAGCAGCTATAATGTCTATTCAAGCAGCGCCTTAAAACAATGGGTCTGATTGATTAACCGGCCAGTGTCTGGCCTGCCGCCGCTGACTGTAGTCTTACAAAAAGTATGCTTTAGCACCCCTGGTCATGTTGAGTTGCATATTTACTGGCTATGATTATTCAAACCATTGCTTTAGTGTCTGCGCGGCTTTCTCTCTATGTACGTCCTTGATATGCGCCGCGACAGCCGCAGTCGCTGCAATCAGAACCGCTAAATCATCGGAGTATCCGACCATTGGGGTAATGTCTGGAATTGCATCAATGGTTGAAACGAAATAACCTAATGCACCGTAAATGGTTGTTTTTGCCCATACCGGCGTTTGCGGATCCCGCGCTGCGTAATACATAATGACAGCGGGTTCAAGGACGCCCTGGCCAGCTGTTTTAGCAAATTTTTTAGTTTTATGCCAAAAACTGTCTTCGCTATATTCATTTGCGTATTTATTTTCTGGCATTGATGTCTTATCCCTTGCTAGTACTTTTCACTATTGGTCATCAGAGCAGAGAATATCAAAGCTCGCTTAAACATTTTACTCTATCAGGCACCTTAACCTTGCGCCGGTGCATTCAAAGCCTCTATTTTCATAGAATTGAATAGTCCTAGGGCTTTCGTTTGCTGGCGGACTACCCACTTCCAGACGTTTCCAGCCCAGCTCCCTACCTTTATCTATTGCAGCGTTAAGTAAAAGATCCCCTATTCTTGAGGAACGATATTCCGGTTTTACGTAAAGCTCTGATATCTCGCCAAATACCCCCCCTGCGTAGATTGCCGCACATTCATGCAGCGTTATAACGCCGATTGTTGTATCTTCATGCATTGCTAGGAAAGCGCTGATTTTTGAAGATTTTAACAAGGACAGTGTCAGCTGATCCAAACGCATATTGTGCCATTTTTCAGCCGCACAAGGTTCCAGTTCAATTAACAGCTCTGTCACTAAGTCTGCCACTTGTTGAAAATGCTTTTCACACGCTTCAACTACTTTGATATTTTGCATATTACCTCAACAGATGTAGCACTCCCAGTGCTCTTTGCAGGTTTACCTGGTCCGGTGCACTGGGGGGTCAGTTAATAAGATTTAGTAATCTGTTTGATAATAACCGTTCTTTCGAAGTTAAAGGTGCACAATTACAGAAAATTACACATATCCAAACAATTAAAACGCCATCTATATTACCTCCCTTTCCTAAAAGCATTGCTCAGATGTTGCTTCAGTCGCTCGGTATCCCTTTCTATATCTGGCTTTTTAATAACATCCAGACAAGAAAATGATGGCAGCGCTGTTACACCACAAAATTCGTACACAGATATCAGATTGGCAAATAAATCATCGACATTGCGCCCTTTAAACATTTTGTGTTCAGGGTTAGAAAATGCTTCGCTAGGTGCATTCCAAGTTAAGGAAAGCATAAATCTTTTTCCTTGCATCTTGCCGCCGGAGCCATACTGTCGATCCGGTTCAAGCGTTGAACGTCCATCATTAGCAACTAATACTTGCTGCGCCAGACCTGCATTGAAAACCTCTTCAATATATTTTTTATGCTGCCAGGGCAAAGCACACCAATATACCGGCGCCTGGGTTATGATAATATCTGCCCATAGATGTTTGTTGACTTCCTCTTCAACATTGTAACCTTGCTCTATCTGAGTAACTGCAAGTTCGCACCCAAAGCTTTTCATCCTTGAAGATATAATATCAACCAATGTTTTATTCAACCGCCCCGCAGAATATCCTTGATAGCTATGATGAGCATTGATTACTAATACCTTTGTCATAATATCCCCCTTGGTCAACTTTGCTCTAATGCGCTATTCATCCTTCGTTGTAATCGCTCACCTGTCACTTTCCAGGCGGCAACACTGGAATCGAGATTCTTTTCCCAGGCAATTATGTGCTCAAATTGTGAAAAGGGAACTCCACTGCGTGACATTTGACTGAGCGCGGCAGCCAAATCAAAATCGGCCAGGGTTGCATGTTCGCAGGCTACAAATGCTCTGTTCTTCAAGTGGTTGTTTAATATATTTGCATGGCGAATTAAGAGACGCTCAGCTTCTGCTAGCCGAGAGCTGTCTGACTGCTTACCCATTAAACGGGCCACTACATTTTCTTCAAAATATATGGGCGCCGCTTGTCGAAAATGCTCTGCAGCCCAAAACATCCACTGGATAACCTGCATCCGTGAATTCACTGGAATCAATTCGCTATTACCCTGTTGTTCACACAAATAGAGCATGATAGCCGAGGCTTCTGACAGTATGACGTCCTCTTGATTCGGTTCTTGTATAACGATTACAGGTACCATCCCGGTTGGATTAATTGCAAGAAATTCCGGCTGTTGCCCACCGCCTGAGAGCAAGTCAACAAATACCTCTTCTACCTCTATTTGCAGATGCTCGATCACTGCACTTACTCTTCTGCAACTGCCTGAGCCTGGGTCTGAATAAAATTTAATAGACATATATAATTCCTAGTCATTAGTTAATAGATGAATTCGCGGACAGTTCGCAGTGTAAATATCTGCTATACCTTCTCTTTTAAAATCGATATTGCTGTGTGCGATGCTGTACGTTAAACCATATTAGCTGTTTGCAAATACGCACCCAAGATCGTAAAGTTGCCTTTAGTTGACGCATAAATGCGACCCTAAAAAGAGCGGGTTTCCTTTAGGAACATTCGCGTAACAAATTTGAAAACTGGAGAGCTGGATGAATTGGGACGACATGAAAGTATTTTTGGCAATCGCCAGTACCGGAGGTTTAAAGAAGGCGGCTAAACAGTTACAGATTCATCACACTTCAGTGGCGAGGAGAATTAAAGCATTTGAAGAAGATTTAGGGGTTAAGTTGTTTGACCGTTTAGCCTCAGGCTATACGCTGACCCAAGCGGGCGAAGCTCTCTATAATTCAGGACAGCTAATCCGCCAGGAGTTCAATAGTATAGAGGCGGACTTAGCAGGCAAAGACCTTCGACTAGAAGGAGATATCTGTCTTAGTATTCCCCACGGCTTTGCACTGCATTTGTTAATGGCCGATTTACATGCGTTCATGGACCTCTACCCGGGTGTCAATCTCAAAATTCACATGACTTACAGCATGAGTGACCTTGCAAACCGCGAGGCAGATGTTGCCATTCGGTTGGACAACACCCCCGCTGATTCACTCTTTGGAAAGCGTGTAACAAAAGTTCACTGGGCGGCCTATGCCAGTACCCACTACCTATCAGACCACGACCCACTGAATAGCCCCGGCGATTGCCACTGGCTCGGTTGGGGAAAGGCGAGTAATCATCTGAGCTGGCCCTGGAAAGACCGCTACCCCGACGTCCCGGTTAAAGGCAATTTTTATTCTGATGTATTGCAATTGGCCGCCGTAGAACAGCATATGGGAATCGCCTCTCTTCCCTGCTTTATCGGTGATAATGCCGCTGGAATTCAACGAATTTCTGACACAGCTGCTGTCGCCAAAGATTGGCTGTGGATATTGGCACATAAAGAGATAACCACCAATGCCAGGGTCAGGATATTAATCGATTTCCTCTACACAGCGTTAAGCCTAAAAATTAATACCATCGAGGGTCGCATTTAGACAGAAAAATCACACAGGCAATAGCGAGCAACGTGCCAACCATCTATCAGAGACTAATCCTACTTACCTTGCTTTAGATCAATACCTTACTATCTATAAGGGCATATTATCTTACACAGATAGTGCATAAGAGCCATTGAGCATGGCAATTATGAGTCAACTCAGTCCAAAAATCAGCACTGTAAACCCTGTAACTTAGTCATCAAGCCGATAGTAACTGCCTTACGCTTATTGCTAAAGTCTCGCGGTGCATAACAAAGAAATTTAATGCCATTGACTGAATTTTTGATACCGGCTCACTCTACAGCCCCTATCTATAAAACAACCCTATACCTACATAATAAATAGGGAATTAAACACCGGACCGAGTAACTATTATGAGTTTTTCGAGCAAGCCGCAAAAAAAAGATGAGTTGAAGTCATTTTTGTTTCTCACCGTTATTTTAGCGCCTGTCCTAGCTGTGACTATTGTCAGCGGCTATGGCTTTGCTATTTGGATTTCGCAAATGCTGATGGGGCCACCTGGTTACTAGCTCAGCACTATCTGTTAAAAAAACCATAGATAGAGAGACATTAAGATGACTAATTTAGCGCGTCGACGCCTGTTCACGGGGAGCGGTACTGATGCCCATCAGTTGTTACCCTGGATTATCAGTGAACAGCAATTCTATGACCAGTGTAGTCGGTGTAGTGCCTGTAGCTTTGCCTGTACTGAAAATATCATAGTCAAAACCAGTGGCGGTTTTCCCGGTATCGATTTTCAACAAGGGGAATGTACCTTTTGCTATGCCTGTGCCGATGCCTGTGAGATGCCGCTTTTTCACCCTATAGCCCAGCAACCCTGGCAGCAACAGGTTGTCGTTCAATCGTCTTGTCTGGCGCATCAAGGCGTCACTTGTCGAAGTTGCGAAGATCACTGTGAGCCGCAGGCGATTAACTTCCCCCCTAAAATAGGTGGCCAGGCAATGCCCAGCATAAATAGCGATTTGTGCAATGGCTGCGGTGCCTGTATCCAGCCCTGCCCTACTAACGCATTACAAATGACAGATACGCAGGAGGTCAATTGTGGAAATTGAGTATAACCGAGACGATAGCAGCGATAACAGTTTGCATATCATCAGCATGATCGTAATGACTCGCCCGCAACACTTAGCGCAAACCCGACAATCTATCACAGAAATAGAGGGCGGTGAAATACATGCCAGTGATGAAAAAGGCAAGCTGGTTGTGACATTTGAAGCACCAGACAACAAAGAACTAGCCCGGCGCATGGATAGCTTACAAGCCCTGGAACATGTTGTTTCAAGTTCTCTTGTCTATCACCAGATTACCTGACACAAAGCCTTAACGCTGTTCCC
>MAAC01009774.1_pt1 | contig 20958 bp, 15 predicted proteins | sample 1115981 | NCBI WGS metagenome assembly MAAC01 (sample SAMN04961126, study PRJNA320927) | seawater metagenome | isolation source: sample BD02T64 sea water enriched with oil for 64 days | place: USA:Gulf of Mexico | collected 2013-07-27
GTCTGGGATTCGGTCTCCCGGTAGCGCCGCTCCATATTGGGAATAATGCCTTCAAAGCTGTGGGTGCGCTTATAAACGCTGCCGCGATCATTGACATAACTGAAGGCGATCTCTTCATTACCGCTGCCAAACAGCACCTTTTGCTGCTGGGCGGCACTGAGTTCTTCAAAGGGCGTGTCGATGTTGAAGCCATAATGGCTGGCCAGCGAGGTGAGCATATTGAAGTAAAACAGGTTGCGCCGGTCCCAGCCGCGAATGGCCCCCTCTGAAATTGTCGCCTCGGGGTGTTGCACCACGCGGTCGATATCAAAAAACTGCTTGTTACCCAGGCCATCGCAACCCGGGCAGGCGCCACTGGGGTTGTTAAAGGAAAAGACCCGAGGCTCCAGCTCGTTAATGCTGTAGTTGCACAGCGGGCAGGCAAAGCGGGCGGAGAAAATATGATCGGGCTTGTCTTTGTCCTCGTCGTCCATGTAGGCGGCGAGCACCAGGCCCTCTGACAGAAGAAGGGATGTCTCGATAGACTCCGACAAACGCAGGGCGATATCGTCCCTCACCTTAATGCGATCCACCACCACCTCAATGGTGTGCTTCTTGTTTTTCTCTAAATCCGGCAGCTCGTCGAGCTCATACACACGGCCATCGACACGGGCGCGAATAAAGCCCTGAGCGCGCAGTTGCTCAAAGACGTGTAAGTGCTCACCCTTGCGCTCGCGAATCAGCGGCGCAATGATCATCAGCTTAGTGCCTTCGCCCAGCGCCAGTATTTGGTCGACCATTTGACTAACGGTTTGTGCTGCCAGCTTCTCGTTGTGCTCGGGGCAGCGAGGCTCGCCCGTGCGGGCATAGAGCAGACGCAGGTAATCATAAATTTCAGTAATGGTGCCCACGGTAGAGCGCGGGTTGTGGGAGGTGGACTTCTGCTCAATGGAAATAGCCGGCGATAAGCCCTCGATATGATCGATATCGGGCTTTTCCATCATCGACAGAAATTGCCGGGCGTAGGCCGAGAGCGACTCGACATAACGCCTTTGACCCTCGGCATAGAGAGTGTCAAAGGCCAATGAAGACTTACCCGACCCCGACAAACCGGTGATGACCACCAGCTTGTCGCGGGGGATATCAATATCAATGTTCTTCAGATTGTGGGTGCGGGCACCGCGCAGTTTGATTGATTTCATAGGTTGGGAGCTGCTCACCGGGCAAACCGGGGATTATAGAGCTTTCTGTAGGCTGGCAGGTAGCGCTGAGTTGTCCATATTGGTGATTGTGTCAATATAAGCGGGCCTATATTGTCCGTATGAATATGCTATTCTGCGCGGCTAAATTCTGAGTCAAAAACTTAGTAGCAATTGCCGTCCACGAAACTTCGATTTTATGAAATTAAAAAACAAGCTCAAATCTGATCTAGAAGATGCCCTCTATCAATGTCGACATTCTTTTATTTCTGCGGCGATCTTTAGTCTGTTTATTAACTTGCTGATGCTGGTGCCGGTGGTTTACATGCTCCAGCTCTACGATCGGGTGATCCCCAGTGGCAGCATGTCGACATTATTGATGCTAACGCTGATCACCATGTTTCTGTTCGCGACCATGGGTGGTCTGGAATGGGTGCGGTCACAAATATTGGTCAAGGTCAGCACGCGGATTGAGTGTTTACTCAACGAGCGACTCTACGGTATCTCCTTCAAACAGTCACTTTATAGCGGTGGGCAACAGGCTAGCTCTCAGGCTTTAGATGACTTGACGTCCCTGCGTCAGTTTATGACGGGTAACGGCCTGTTTGCCTTTTTTGATGCGCCCTGGATTCCGATTTATATAGCCGTGATGTTTATGTTTCACCCCTGGGTGGGTTTAATGGCAATAGTTACCGCCTGTATTTTAACGGCTGTCGCCATTATTAATGAAAAGGTTACCAGTGGCGCTCTCGCTGAGGCTAACGGTGTGGCGATGAGCAATCGCGCGCGACTCAATAAAAACCTGGTCAATGCCGAGGTGATTGAATCGATGGGCATGCTCGGCAATATGCGGGCGCGCTGGAAAACCGATAACCACAAAGTTTTGGATCTTCAATCTCGGGCTAGCTCCAATGCTGCCTTATTGGCGGCTATCTCTAAGGTGCTGCGCATCGCCTCCCAGTCGCTGATATTAGGTCTCGGTGCCTATCTGGCGATTGAGCGAGAAATTTCGCCGGGTTCAATGATTGCGGGTTCAATATTATTGGGTCGCGCATTGGCGCCTATCGATCAAATGATCGCTGGCTGGAAGGGCTTTATCGCCGCCCGTGGACAATATGCGCGACTCAATGACTTGTTGAGTAAAATACCTGTCGATAAAGACAGAATGTCTCTGCCCGCCCCCACTGGGGTTATACACGCCGAGGCTGCCGTTGTGGCACCACCGGGCGCGAAGGCAGCGGTGCTGAAAAATATTAATTTCACCATCGGTAGCGGTTCTGTGGTCGGTGTGATCGGCCCCAGTGGTGCTGGCAAGTCGACCCTTGCGCGCGCCTTGTTGGGTATCTGGCCGGCGGCGAGCGGAAAAATACGGCTTGATGGCGCCGATGTATTTACCTGGGATCGCGAGGAACTCGGCCCTTACATCGGCTACTTACCCCAGGACGTGGAGTTATTTGAGGGCACGATTAGCGAGAATATTGCTCGCTTTGGTGAAATCGATTCTGAAAAAGTGGTGGCGGCCAGTCAGGCGGCCGATGTTCACGAGATGATTTTGCGTCTACCCGAGGGCTATGACACGGTGATTGGTGCCGGTGGTGGTTCTTTATCGGGGGGGCAGCGTCAGCGCATTGGCCTAGCTCGAGCGCTGTATGGGGAGCCGGTGCTGATCGTGCTCGATGAGCCAAACTCCAACCTTGATGACATCGGTGAAGCGGCACTGGCCAGGGCAATTGTTAGCCTTAAGCAAAAGCAGGTCACCGTTATCGTTATCACCCACCGCACCAATATTCTCGGTGCTATGGACTATCTCATGGTCTTAAAGGAGGGGCAGGTCGTGGCCTTTGATACCCGCGATAAAGTGTTGGCGCAATTAGCCCAGGGTCAACAGGCTCCTCCGGCGGCGCGCCCAGCGCCTGCCGCTGTGGCTCCCGTCGTCTCTGCGGTGGTTGATTAATATGACAACTGACAGTCCTGTTATTGAAAATACCGCTATGCCCTTGACCCTGCCCGAGGCTTCCGGTCTCGATATCGATGATGTGCGTGTGCGGCGTATTGGTCTGATTATTCTGCTCGTTACCTTTGTGGTCTTCGGCCTCTGGGCCGTGCTGGCTCCGCTGGGTGGCGCGGCTTTGGCACCGGGTGTCGTGGTGGTGCAGTCTCATCGTAAAACCGTACAGCACCTCGAAGGCGGAATTGTTAAACGCTTGTTGGTTCGCGAGGGTGATACGGTGAGTCGTGGGGATGTCCTGCTGGCACTGGATGACACCCAAAGCGGTGCTGAAATGGGCATTGTTAGAGGCCAGTATGTTACTGCTCGGGCGCTCGAGGCGCGTTTGGTTACTGAGCGTGACGGTGGCGCGACAGTGGTGTACGAGAAGACCTGGAAGGATTCGGCTGACCCTCATATACGAGATGTCGTGCGCGGTCAAAATCAGATTTTCCGGGCGCGTAAAAATACCCATGACGGTGAGCGTGCCGTACTGGAGCAGCGTATCGGTCAGCTCCACTCTCAGGTCGAAGGTTTACTGCAGCTGAAAAGCAGTAAGCAGGCCTTAATGGCTTCCTATAAAGAAGAAATTGGCGACCTTGAAGAGTTATTGAAAGACGGTTTTGCGGACAAACGCAGGCTGCGAGAATTTCAGAGAAGCCATGTGCAGAGCCTGGGCGATATTGCCGATCTCAGCGCTCGCATCGCCGCGATTAAAATTAAGGTCGGTGAGACCGAATTGCAGGCCCTGCAAATCGACAAGGAATTTCAGCAGGAAGTCGCCACGGGTCTTGGCGAGGTTCAAAGTACGATCTTTGAATTGCGGGAGAAAATCCAGGTGCTAAGTGACCGTGTGCGTCGTGCTCAGGTTCTTGCGCCCGTCGATGGCATGGTGGTTGGTCTCTCGGTGCACACCGAGGGTGGGGTGATCGCCCCCGGTAGCCCACTGATGGATATCGTTCCCCAGAATGAGGGCCTGATGATTGAGGCGCAAGTGGAACCCCTGGATATTGACCGAGTTAAGCCGAATATGCGGGCCGAGGTGCGTTTTAGTGCGTTTGCTCGTGCCAATACGCCCGTGTTTGAAGGTGAGGTGATTACCTTGTCGGCAGATCGCTTGATTGATGAGGTGACGGGTATGCCCTATTTCCTGGCGCGTATCAACCTGACACCTGAAAGCGAGGCCAGTCTGGATGCGATGGAGGGCCTGTACCTGATTCCCGGTATGCCGGCCGAAGTCTTGATCAAGACGGGCGATCGCACCTTGTTTAAATATCTCGCCCAGCCGTTTAGTAATATGTTTGCACGATCTTTTATCGAGGACTAAAGAGTAATGCTGCCGCGCTCCTGTTTATTGATTGCTCTATTTTTTCTCTCCCCCTCTTTTGCCTTCAGCGATGATTTGTTGTCCGTTTATCGAGCGGCGGTGGCGGGTGATCCGCGTTTAAAACTCGCAGCGTCAAAGCTGGGTATTGGCCAGGCGCGGCAACAGCAGGCCGTGGGCAATATGCTTCCCCAGTTGCGCGGCAGCGGTTCGTTTTCAGAGAACCGTCAGGATCTGGAGAGCAATGATTTCAGCAACGGTAGTCGCGATAGCTTTTCGGGTGAAAAGTACAACCTGATTTTGACCCAAAGCCTGTTTGATATGCCGAAGTACTACCACTGGCAGAGTCAAAAGCAGTTCAGTTCCCAGTATGCGGCTGAGCAAACGGAGGTCGCCCAACAGCTAATTCTCGATGTGGTTACCGACTATTTTACTGTGCTCGAGGCAAAGGATGCGCTGGCGCTGGTGGGCCATGAAATTGCGGCCACCGAGAGTTTGCTGCAGCAAGTCGAGGGCCTGTTTGAAAAAAAATTGACCCGCATTACCGACTTATTAGAGGTTAGGGCGAGTTACGATACGCTGTTGGCAGATCAGGTGCTGGCAGAAAGCCAGGTGGCGATTGCCCGGCAAAAACTCCAGGAATTGACCGGTAGCGAGCTGGGTCAATTAAACAGGCTCAGCGACAGTGTTGAGTTTATAGCGCTCGAAGACACACTTGAGCAGTGGCTTGAAAGGGTGGTGGCGCAGAATGCTGCTCTGGCCGGTCTTCATAAAGCCGTGGCAGCCGAACAATTTGGCTTGCAGGAAAAGAAAGCGGCTCGCCTGCCGACCGTTGATCTACAGCTGAGTCACCAGAAGAGTGATATTGGCTATGAAAATTCTTCCCGCCCTAAAACGACCACGGATTATATTGGTGTCAATGTGGTGGTGCCCTTGTTTACCAGTGGTGTCACGTCCGGGCGTATTAGTGAGGCCGCTCAGCGCCTTGAAATGGCGCGCTATAATTATCAAACGGAATACCGCGCTCTGCTAAAAGAGGTGCGCGATGCCCTGCTGCAGACCAACGCTAACATTAGGCGCATTGAGGCGACAACGAAGGCGCTAAACTCTTCACAAAGGGCGCATCAGGCGATGTTAAAGGGCTTTACGCTGGGGGCGGTGACCAGTGCAGATGTACTCGATGCACAGCGCAATGTCTTTCGCACCCGCAAGGACTTAGACCAGGCCCGCTACGGCTATATACTCAATCGCACCCGTTTGTTAAAGGCGAGTGGCATGGTGACTCCCCATGAGCTGGAGCAAATCAATCAGTGGTTAGTAGCCGATTCGAATCGGTAAAATACTTATCGAGTACTTTCGAGTGATAGTGGTCCAACAAGGTAGGAGAGCACGGTGAGTGATGGGCAGGGGCAGCCACTAAAACTACTGGTTGATGTAACGTCGCTGCATGCACCGCTGACCGGCATTGGCCGCTATACCCTGGAAATACTCTCACAGCTGGATCAATTAGCTGAGCGGGTAGAGTTACAAGGCTTTAATGACCTCCGCCATCTTGATGCACAGGCTCTGCGTAGCTTGCTTACCCGCGTTGATGGGCCACAAGACGTTTCCCCGCCTTTACATTCCTCCCTCGTGCAGCGCGCCTGGCCGCAGGCGAAGAAGATGGCAAAGCGTATTCCCGGTGCCCGTCAGGCCCGTGCGAGTTTACAAAATAAGCGTATTGCCAATGCCTCGGCGCAAACAGCAGGTATTATTTATTGGCAGCCCAACTTTATTCTCGGCAAAAGCAGAGGGCCAACCATGGTCTCTGTCTACGATTTATCCCATGTGCGCTTCCCACATTTTCATCCGCCGGAGCGTCTACGCTGGCTGGAAAGTGGCCTGGCAAATACATTGGAGAGGGCGGAGCATATTATGACGGTGTCTCAGTTCAGTAAGACTGAAATCGTCGATGTTTACGGGGTGCCTGCGGAGCGAGTTAGTGTTATTTACCCGGGTGTGGCGGATAGCTTTCAGCGCCGCTATTCGGAGGATGAATTAGAGCGGGTAAAAAAGCAGTACGATTTGCCGCCGCAATACCTACTGTCATTGGGTACTTTGGAACCACGGAAAAACCTTAAAGGTTTGCTACAAGCTTATGCCCGCTTATCACCCGCTTTGCGCAAACACTACCCTCTGGTTTTGGTGGGGGGGCAGGGCTGGAACCACGGTGAGACGGATGATTTGATTACGAAGCTGGAGTCGCGAGGCGAACTGCTAAAGCTCGGTTACGTGCCCCAGTCCGTGCTCCCCCAGCTTTATCAAAATGCCAGTGCTTTTGCTTACGTGTCACTGTATGAAGGTTTTGGTATGCCGATAGCCGAAGCTATGGCAAGTGGTGTGCCGGTGATGATCTCTCACTGTGCCAGTATGCCCGAGGTAGCGGGGGGCTTTGCCGAGAAAGTAGACCCCTTCGATATTGATAGCATCACAAGAGGGCTGAATAAGTTGTTGGGCGATCTCGATACTGCATCGCAGCGTTGTGAAGCAGCGAGACAGCAGAGCGGTGATTTTTGCTGGCGCAAAGCTGCCGACAGTATTATTGATGTCGCTAGTGGGCTGCATAAGAGTGTTTGAAGATGGCGTGGCGAATTCGCTGGTATTAAAGTTGGGGGAGGAAGATAAGCGCAAGCATTTTTGGGTGTGCTTTTTTTTGCAATTTTTATTTTTACCCTGGTTGTCGCTGTTGCAGAGTATTTCTCTGGCTCTGTTAATCGGTGTTCTTAAAGAATGCTGGGATCAATATTATGGTTCCGGGTTTTGCTGGTATGACATGCTTGCCAATACCCTGGGGATTGTGGCGGGCGTACTGGCCTTTTTAATATTACGCGGTGCCTGGTTTGCGTTGTCAGGCACCTCGTCCTTGATGTGAGGTGAATAAAACATGCCTCTAATAATTATCTCGACCTTAATGAAGTAAGGGTTTTACTGCCCGCATATGAATGGAGTTAGGCAATTGAAGACAGCTATGATTACCGGTGTTACAGGCCAGGATGGCGCTTACCTTTCAGAGTTATTGCTGAATAAGGGCTATCAAGTGATTGGCACTTACCGCCGTACGAGCTCGGTAAACTTTTGGCGCCTGGAGTCTCTCGGTATTGCGGCCCATCCAAATCTTGAATTGGTCGAACACGACCTGACGGATCAGGGCAATAGTATTCGCTTGATACAAAAATATAAGCCTGAAGAAATTTATAATTTGGCCGCGCAAAGTTTTGTCGGCGTCTCTTTTGAGCAGCCGCAAACCACCGCCGAAATTACCGGTGTCGGTGCGCTCAACTTGTTAGAGGCAATAAGAATTGTCGATAAAAATATTCGCTTTTATCAGGCGAGCACATCAGAGCTTTACGGCAAGGTACAGGCCATTCCCCAGTCTGAGGAAACGCCCTTTTATCCCCGTAGCCCCTATGCGGTCGCTAAACTTTTTGCCCACTGGTCGGTGGTTAACTATCGCGAATCCTACGATATGTTTGCCAGCAGTGGCATTCTCTTTAATCATGAATCACCCCTGCGCGGCAGGGAATTCGTGACGCGTAAAATTACCGACAAAGTGGCGCGTATTGCCACTGGTGATAGTACGCCGCTGGAGCTCGGTAATATCGATGCCAAACGAGACTGGGGTTTTGCCAAAGAATATGTGGAAGGCATGTACCGCATGCTGCAACACAGTCAGGCCGATACCTTTGTACTGGCCACCAATGAAGCGCACACCGTGCGCGAATTTGTCACTCTGGCCTTTAGTGCGGTTGATATACCACTGGAGTGGAGCGGTGAGGCTGAGCAGGAAAAAGCTCGCCACGCAAAAAGTGGACAGCTACTGGTACAGATCAATCCGAAGTATTATCGCCCCGCAGAGGTGGCGTTACTGATTGGCGATTACAGCAAGGCGGAGAAAGTGTTGGGCTGGAAACCCCAGACGCGCCTCAGCGATCTCTGCGGCATGATGGTGGCGAGTGATTTAGAAAAGTTGGCGGCAGGGCAGGACTTTTAAAATGGTACAGACCGCAGGCTGCGTATGGCTTATTGGTGCCGATAGTTTTACCGGCCACTACCTCCGCCCCACCCTCGAGGCAGAGGGTTATCGGGTCGATGTGACCCCCATCGATATCACCAACGCTGCTGCCGTGCAAAGTGCGATGCTGGATATTCAGCCGCAATACATCATCAACCTGGCGGCCATCAGTTTTGTTCCCGATGGCGCAGATGCCGCTATTTATGGTGTTAATTGCTTTGGGCCGGAGAATATACTGGCCGCTAGCCTGCAGCTGAAACAGCCTCCCAAGCATATTATCTTAGTCAGCAGTGCCAATGTTTACGGCGCTCAAACGCGTGAGCGTATTGACGAGAATTGCTCGCCCAATCCGGTTAATCACTACGGTTGTAGTAAGTGGGTCATGGAACAGATCGCCAGAACCTATGGCGATAGACTCAATATCACCATTACCCGTCCCTTCAACTACACTGGGCGGGGGCAAAAAGACAAGTTCTTGGTGCCAAAAATTGTCAGCCACTTTCAACGGCGAGCAGTGAGTATTGAGTTGGGCAATATCGATATTTGGCGGGACTTCTCCGATGTGCGCTGGATTTGCCAAGCTTATAGCCAGCTCTTGCCAACGTCCGCTAGAGGGCTGAATACCGTTAATATTTGTTCTGGCCAATTAATTAGTATTCGCGAAATTATGGCTATTTTAGAAAAATTAAGTGGACACAAAATTCATATTCTGGTGAATCCGGATTTTGTTCGGGAGGCTGATATTACTCGTCAGTGCGGCGTCAACAGCCGGCTTTTAGAGCAGCTCGATTCCTTATCAAAGCCTTCGGTCTTTGAGGATACGCTGGCCTGGATGTTTGAGGCGTAGGATCATTGTAAGAAATGTTCAACTCGACGAGTTTAGACATAAATTAAGGAAAATTTTAAATGTTATTTGAACCATTACATGTTGAACCTAATGATGTTGTTACGGAGGCCTATGCTTTAGTAGAGGGAAACTATGAAATAAGCTCAAGTGGAGAGGACTGGTACAGTATTAATGTATCTCCAGGCATGTTCTCGATATCAATGCTACCCACAGATGAATACGATATTAATATGGTTCTTTATAACAGCGAACTCTCTGTTATAGCAGCTGATTTTCAGGCACAGCAAGAGAACATTAACTATATTGCTGGGTCATCGGAGACTTATTTCCTCAAGGTCTTCCCGACAGCGGTTTCAACCTCAAATTATCGATTGACAATTGATTTGCCAGATAACACATGGTCAAAAACCCTGGATTTTGGTCCTATACGCGATGTGTCGGTGTCACTTTTTGATATTGACAATGATGGCAAGGATGAGATATTTGTTGGGACAAGTAAGGGTTTAGATAATAATTTAAATGAAATTAGGCCGGCTGGCTTTGTTGTCCTGGAAGATACAGGGGAAACGAAATGGGCAATAAGTTTTGATGCCATTTCTGGGGTTGATCCACAAACAGGTAAGATATACAACACAACATCAATAAGCACTGCGCCTGCATTTGCAGATTTAGATGGCGATAATAAAATTGATATTGTGATTGGTGTTGGTGCAGATACCTTTGGTGAAGCGGGTAGTACCGTCGTCGGTCAGCCGGGTGATAAAGGTGGTGTTTATGCACTAAATGCAGAGGGTGAAATCTTATGGTTTCATGAGAGCTTAGATGTCATTGGAGGCACTACAAATACAGGCGAGGGTCGAGCTGATGGGGTTTATAGCTCGCCAGTAATATTTGATATTGACTCAGATGGCGAGAAAGAGGTCATCTATGGCGGTTGGGATCAAAGTTTATGGATACTCGATGGGCGAACAGGGGCAGTTGAACAGAGTGTTCACCTTGCCGATACGATTTGGTCAACGCCTAAAATAGCAGATATCGATGCGAATGGTAGTTTTGAAATACTCGTTTCTGCAGATATTACAGAAAACGCGGATGCTCAAACTGTTACGGGAGGCATCTTTCATATCATCTCAGCGGATGGTAGCCAGGAGATAGTTGGCTTTGACCAACCAGTAGGAGCTGAAAAGTACACCACTCTTAGAGGTAAGGCAGAAGAACAAGCCCTCTGGAGTAGTCCGATAACAGCAGATATTGATGGAGACGGTTACCTGGAAATAATTTATGGCACAGGAAACTTTCATCATGATGATAGAGGGACTTACATTCGAGTATGGGAGCATGATGGCACGCATAAATTTCAACTGGACACAATTGGTCGAACCTTTGCAACACCGATAACTGTAGATCTGGATAATGACGGTGATATGGAAATCGTTGCTGCGACACTTGAGGGTTATCTGTATGGCTGGGACCACACAGGCCATCAGCTATTTGCTACACAATCATTAACATACCCTGGTACTGCGGGGAATCCGATTTTTAGCTCTCCAGTTGCTGTTGACTTAACCGGTGACGGGAATCTGGAAATAGCAGTATCCCAAGGGGCTCAAACTATTTTCTTTGATTACCAGGGAAATCAACTTACAGGCTCTAATGCGCTAACAAATGTTGTTGAATTATTTAAGGGTTCGCCTGCAATAAAAGATATAGATCATGACGGTAAGATAGATATTATTAGTGGCGGCAATACAAAAAGTAAAGATCAGGCTGTTGTCTATCGTAATGCAAACCCTTTTAGTATGACTGGGAGCGCAGGCGATACAGGGAAGTATCAGTTCCATCAAGCATTAACAAATATCACAGGTTTTGTTGATCGCTTCTACGAGAAAGTACTCGATAGAGTTGCAGATTCAGCTGGAAAAAATGACTGGGTAGATCGCCTCAATACCGGGATTGGCGCAGGTGCGGATGTGGCACGTGGATTTATATTTAGTCAGGAATTTACTAATAGAGGTGTTGATGATGAAACCTACGTTAGCATCTTATATAGTGCTTTTTTTGATAGGGAGCCAGACTCCGCTGGATTCAATGGCTGGCAAGAAAAGATGGGAGAGGGAATGACTAGAGAAGAAGTCCTTGACGGCTTCTTGTTTTCTCAAGAATTTAAAAACCTGGCGGGTGTTTATTCAATAGTAGCGGTTAAAACATAATGAAGAAAATCTTTATCGACTGTTCTTACATTGTTGAGCATGTTGAGTTAAATACAGGTATTCAGCGAGTTGTAAGGCGCGTAGTCGAAACCTTAAGTGAGATAGCACCAGCTCATAATGTAGAAATAATACTGGTCAGTATTGTTAATGGGGAATTTCAACCTTTAAATTTATGGCAGCTGTACCCCGCCGAAGTAGAAGATGCAGTTGCGAGTGTGAAGCTGGGTGTTCTAGGCAAGGCTAAACAGTATGTGCGAGATGTTTATGTTTCAGGCCGCGACTTTGTAGATGCTTTGTGCGGGCACCAGCGAACGATACATCAGTTTTTGTATGCCCCTCGCACACAGTTTGGTTTGAGCTCTTTTGTGTATACACCGGTTAATTGGATCAAGCGTGGGATTGTTAAATTAGACATAAATAAAAAGCAACAAGAGCAGCTAACCATGTTTGATGCTGTCTCAGAAGGTGATACGTTGTTGCTTTTAGATTCCACATGGTATGCGGATATTTGGCCAAGTGTTGAGTTGGTTAGATCGAGAGGAGCGTCAATCGTATCAATAATTTACGATCTCATTCCAATTACGCATCCGCAATTTTGTGATGACTTTTTAGTTGAGGTGTTTAAGGATTATTTTAAAACGTCAACCAAGTATGTTGATAAATATATTGCTATCTCTAATACGGTTCAAAAAGATTTGGAGATTTTTATGCTGGAAAACTTTGGTGAAAGCGCAAAGCGTAAAAATTATGATTGTTTTTTATTGGGCAGCGATTTTGAAACAAGAGAAAAAACACAGATGGCGAGGGCAGATTTGGCTCGGTGTTTTCAGTCAAATTCAACCTACTTAATTGTTTCAACAGTGGAGCCCCGTAAAAATCATCAATATTTGCTTGATGCCTTTGATGTATTGTGGGGTAAGGGGCTTAAGGTGAGCTTGTGCATCATTGGGCGAGTAGGCTGGAAGGTTGAGGGGCTAATTGAACGGATTGAAAGTCATCCGCAATACAACAGTCAGCTTTTCCATTTTACTAACGTTGATGATGATGAGCTGTCCTTCTGTTATCAAAATGCAAAGATGTTGGTTTTTCCATCAATTATAGAAGGCTTTGGCTTGCCAATTGTGGAAAGCCTTAATTATGGACTGCCTGTTTTAGCGAGTAAAACACCCGTTCACCAAGAGGTGGGGGGAGATCATATTGGTTATTTTGATTTAGATTTCGCTGAAAGTTTGGCTAACGATATTGCACGAATAGAGTTAGATGGAATGCCTGAAGAGTACCGGGTTCCCGATAATTATAAATGGATGTCATGGGAAGAAAGTAGCACGATGCTGTTAAGTAAAATGCAGTGATAGTGGGCAATAGCCTCGGCTAGAGGTTGCCTTTGTTCTTCTCGACAACGTGAGAAATACTTTAAAATTAACGCAGGTTTACAAAGATGTGCTTGATTCGGCAATAATACCCATCCACTGCCGAGCAACGTGAGTCGGTGAATGGTGTTTGTTAACGTAATCTTTAGCGGCCCGGGCAAGAGAGAAACGATATTTTTCGTCACGTACCATTCGAGTAATGGCTTGCCTTAGCTCGTCAACTTCCTGTTCGCCGACAGTGATTTTATGGGCGACGTCGTTACTTAATTCACCGAACCACCCGTAGTCGCTGACAATGCTGGCTTTTTGTGCGCTCATGGCCTGAATTTGTACGGCCGATGTTTCCCCCATAGATGGGTAGCGTAGGTTAATAATGAGGTCGCAGAGGGCCATACTTTGATCGTAGTCGCTATCGCTTACATAGCCTATATTTAACACGAGATCTGATATTCCTATCTGGTTAATGTCTGCCTGATAGTGGTCGTTACCAATAATAAGTAATTTGATTCGTGACTTTAGCTCATACGTTAGGCTAGATAGTGCCTTGAAAATACTTTGGCTGCGTTTTGTTTCGCCGCCAAAGCCAAACATCCCGATAACAAACGTACCAAGGTGCTCTTTTTCTTTAAGTAAATCGATTATCGCTGAATTTCCTATTAACGCGGCGTCAACAGTAGGGGTCTGCTGATAATCAATTAGCGCTACTTGGTGAATAGTGCCGCTAAAGCCAGCCCTTAATACCTGTTGCTTAGCCATGTTGCTGTGTACAACGATTGAATTAGTACTAGACAGCACCTCGCGCAATAGAGGGTGTTTTGCGGGGCTGGAGTAGCGGAGAATGTCGTGCTCCACGTTGTCATCTCTAATCTCATTGAGCGTTCGAATGGTAGGTGAAGTCGACTCTTGGGCTAGAGCCTGCCACAAGCCACCTAAGCCTTGGCCCGCGATTAAGTAATATAGAACTGTATCGTGTAGAACAACAATTCCCGGTTGTTCTCTTAGCAATTGCAACATAGGCAAGTGGTAGTAAGGGTTGTTGCCGAAGTTATAAATATACTGGCTATATTTTTTCCTTCGGGAACTTTCAAAAATTAAGCTGAGTATTTCGTGTGCACGATAGTCAGTTTGGTAAGCATTGGTATCGGAGACATCGTCATCAAAAACTACCAGTTCATCATGCCTTTCTGCTAGCGCACTCTGTAATGCATTGATTAAATGGTGACTATATAAAGCAATCCCCGTTCTTTTCGGTAGCAAAGGAGAAATAAAAGCAATCACAAGGTCGTTACCGGAGGATGTTGTAGTAGGGAGTCAATAATGAAATCCCAGTTTAAATTCATCTTCATCATCAGCTGTCTACCAGCATTACCCATTATCTTGGCATTACTTGCCGTTAAGCCCTCTAAGGCGCTCGCTATTGCTGCTGCCGAAGGCTCCGTAACATAGCCATTCTCTTGGTCGATGACAAATTCAAGCGGACCACCTGAGTCAGTGTGGGTAATAACGGGTTTACTAGAAAAGAAACCCTCCAGGGTTGCATAGCCATAATCCTCCTCATAGGCACCGTTATAAATCGCTAATGCATTCGCATATAATGAAATTTTTTCATCGCGCGACACGAAGCCTTTAATAATGACGCGATCTTGTAAACCAAGTTCTTCAATACGTTGTTGAAGCCAGGTGCCATAAGGTGTGCTGGCATTGCCGATTAATATAAGTTTAATCGCCGGTAGGTAGGCCAGGGCCTCGACCATCAGTGCCTGACGCTTTATATCATCTAGACGGCCAGGAGCTAAGATGTAGTCGCCGTAGTGTTCACAATGTAATAACTCATGGTCTTCTGGAGGGTGATACAAAGCTTGCGCATGAATGCGGTTATAACGCCACAAACGATCGGCAACATGCTGCGAGTTGGTAAATAGATACTGGTGTTCGGGGAGTTTGGTGGTGTCTAGGCAGTGTATGGTTTGGCGAACATCGTGACCCTCATCGCTTAAGTGCATATCGCTGTGATTTGTCTCAAATAACTCATACGCTTGCCTGTGTTGATGTAAAATCCAGCCTACTTTATTGGGGTGTTTGACAAAGTACATTGGAAATTTCATCGTGATTAAGCGATCAATCTTTTGTCCATTAGCTTCCGTTAAATCAATTTTTTCAACGGCCTCTATATGCTCGAGTATTTTGCTCGGTGGGTACCATTTAAAGGGCAGGGTAATAATGTCGACTTCATGTTGGCGTAAAAGCAGTTGCTCTTTCAGCAGGCGAGCGTGAATCTCAGCGCCACCACTGATAAAAGGTACTTGAACTGTCGCAATGCCAATTCTCATGTTGAGCCTGCAGAAATAAGACTAGTGGCAACAGTGCTAAGCAGTTGTTGCTCAATGACTAGCGTAGTGTGTTGACGGCTGATGCTTCTATAGCCCTGTAAAATGAGCTGTTCGCGTGCAGCAGGATCTAGCAGGGCCTGTGCTAGGCGTTCGGAGGCCTCAATGGTGGGTTCGGTTTTAGACACCTTTAAAACAGGCAAGCCCATTGCCTGAGCTTGAACCAGTTCCGTAGAAAAATGCGCGTTGTCAGCCATGTGTATCATCAGGTCGGCTCGCAAAAATATTTTGTTGTCTATCTTGGATTTGGCTGTGCTTGTGTGAATGTAAACTTCAATGCCGAGTCGTTGAGCGTGGTGTTTAATCTCCTGGATATATCCCTTCAGCGCAATCTCCAGAGTTCCGGTAAAGTTGACCTCAATATTAGTCGTGCACATTGCTTGATAGTGGCTGATAATATCCAATATTTTTTTATGCCCAGAGTCGGCTATAAAGTGATCGGCGATGAGAATGCTCAGTGTATTGTTGGGCCGAGGTTTTGCGTGTGCCGCATAAAGCCCCGGCTGAAGCCTAACAAATGGAGCTACAATGGATAGATGCTGGGGCGAATTGATAACGCCCCAGGCAATTAAATCATCGGCTGCTTGCCTCGAATCGGCTAGCCAAGATACACGTTGAGCATTGACTTGTACCCATTCGCAGAACTGCTGGCGGTCCAATTCTCGCTGGCGTACTAATGGGGCTGCCTGGGAATACGCTCTTAGGTTCCCTAAGGCTATCTCTGCGTAGTAGTAAACAATAAGTGGGCCGTCGTATTGATTTAATAGATGCACAATGCGAGAGAAGCTAGCTTGATAACGATAAATAATTAAGTCATAGGCCTTAAATTGTTGGTTTGTTGGATCAATGTGCTCAGAATCCTCCCCATTACTTTGCACCAGGGTGTTGGGGTTAATAATATCCGCGTGGCAGCCGACGGTGCATAAGCTGTCTTTCAGGCACTGGCTTGAATAATCTTGGTCATCGTCGTTGATAATGGCGATGTGCGGATGAATTGAAAAATCAACCATTAATATAATAAATGTTCAAGTACATTGGCCCAGTTTAAGGGAAATGTTTGATAGTGCTGAAAAGCTTCTTGCCCTATGGAGTGAGCAAGGCTTTTATTGCCATAAAGCTCATCCAGTCTCGCTGCCAAGCGTTCGGCGCTAGGTGGTTCAATAAACCCAGTGTGCTCATGTATAACAAATTCAGTGGTGCCGCCAGAGTCGTAGCAAGTGATGACTGGCTTTTTAGCTAACATGGCTTCTAGGGTCACGTAACCGTAATCCTCATCATACGGTGCAAAAAATACAGCCAGCGAATTTTTGTAGTGTTGCACCATTTCCGCTTCGCTCAGATGAGTATAAATTGTCACCCGCTCGTGTAAGTTATGGTGAATAACAAAATTGCGTAGATGTTGCTCATGGCTCCCTTGCCCGCAGAGTACAGCCTTAACCGGCTGCTTGGTGAGCCTTAATGCCTCGAGTAATAACTGTTGTCGTTTTAATGGCTCAAAACGGCTAGGTGCAAAGATAAAACCTTCGCTTGTACTGGCGCTATTATTTTGCAAAATAGAATCAGCTAAAGCAGGGGGGTGGTAAAGTGGCGTCGAGTCAATATCGTTATAGTGTTTGAGTCGCTTGCTGACTGTTTTGGAAATTGTAAAGTTCTGCAGTGCGCTATTAAATACCTGTGCGTCCCGTTTAATAATTTTTTCTCGCAGCACTTGTTGTTCCGACGAGTGTGGGTGACCCTGTTCTTCGGCGTAATCCCATAGCTCATATGCAGAACGGTGTTGGTGTAGCACCCAGTTAATTTTACAGTCGTGTTGAATATAAAACGCCGGAAACTTCAAGCAAATTACCAGCTCGGGCTGCTTGCTGCCCCATAAGGAGAAGTCGCCATCGCCCCACAAGGCCATGCTTTGCTCGATGGTAGTAGGGGATTCATCCAAAAAGGGCTGGGTTATGACATCTACCTGGTGGCCCTCTTGCCGGCAGGCTCGAGCTAGATTCCTCGTTAAATATTCAGCGCCGCCCCTTACAAAGGGTGTTTGAGTGCTTGCGATGGCAATACGCATTTATTTTTCGGCAATCACGGCAAAATCTACCGGACTGCGGAACCAGTTTTCGATAAGGGCAGTGTCTTCGCCGGGCTCTTCGCGGGGGTTGTAGCGAAAAATATCAACCTGTGTATAACCTCGCTGGCGAGCAATAAACTCAATAGATATTGGCGGCAAGGGGTTTTTATGTGTGGGATCAAGGTAAAAAGAATAGGCTCCCACAGTCAAGTTTTCTGGATTGGGTGTCTCAAAAATAATTTTACCGCCGGGTTTTAAGGCGCACAGACACTGGTCGAACAAGCCTACCATTTGCTCAAAAGAGAGGTGCTCTATTACGTGGAACGCGGTGATGACATCGAAAGTGCCGTCGGCTTGATCGGCTAAGTAGGCTAGGGCGTCACCCTGTTCGGCCTGGAGGCCTTCCAGGCGACAATAATCAACCATGGTTTGATTAATATCCAGGCCGCAAGCGTGGTAATTGTGCTCGGTCAAGAGTTGTAACCACTCGCCGCGCCCACAGCCAATATCCAATACTTTGAGCGGCGCAGGACTGTTTTGTGCCATGGCTGTTAAAAAAGGGAGGTATTTGGCTTGCTGTTGCCTAATCTCGGCGGCAGTGCCGCGAAATTGGTTTTCAAAGGCAATGTATAAGCCCTCTAAATCATTGGGTAGGGGTTGTGGCACAGGGGCTGGTGGCGCACTGTGTGCAATATCCTGCTTTCTTGCCAAAACTCGCGCCATGTCAAGCTTAAATACTTGCTGGCGCTGTTTTAATCCCTGTTCGAGGGAGTTAAGTCGTTCTAGTTGCTGCTCTTGTTGGCGATGTAGAGTTTGCTCGAGGCTGTTAAGGTGTTTTTGTTGCTGCTCTTGCTGGCTTTGGATCAATTGTAGCGTTTTTCGAAGGTTTTTAATGCTTGCTAATACCTTCAATACAGGCCCTAAAAGAGGCAGCGAATATAATCGTTGTTTGAAAGCTATGGGCATACCCGGCATGGCTTGGTGACCTAATGGAATTAAACTCCCGCAGCACAATATGTTAACATCTAGCTCTTGAAACCTGCAATTGACCCGCTTTATACGACTTCGAAAGCATTGGCATAATAAATAAGTATGAATGTGATGTTTTTAACAGCAAGCCTTTTCTCGGTAGTCATTCCCTTTTCTTCGCAAATAGGCCGAGCTTTCGTATATGTATAGTTTGTTTCGTGGTTTGTGGTTGTACCGTCATTTTGTTGTCAGTTCTATACGCACCGAGTTAGTCAGCCGCTTTGCAAGCAGTAAGCTGGGTGGCGTGTGGATGATCGTCAATCCCTTGTCGCAAGTGCTGATTTATGCGCTCATTTTGTCGAATATTTTAGCGGCAAGGCTACCGGGGATTGATAATAAGTACGCTTATGCCATTTACCTGATTGCAGGCCTGTTGGCCTGGGAGTTATTTGCCGAAATTATTAATCGCTGCCTCACGCTGTTTATTGCGCAGGGTAACTTAATGAAAAAGATGAGTTTTCCGCGTATTACCTTGCCAGCCATAGTGCTGGGCTCTTGTGCCTTGAATAATGTTCTATTGTTGATTTCTATGTTGGGTGTTTTTGCCCTGCTGGGTCACGAGTTTAGTTTAATGATGTTGTGGGTTGTGCCGCTTAGCGTCTTGGTCGTTGGTTTGGCCTTGGGCATAGGCCTGATTATTGGCGTACTCAACGTGTTTTTGCGTGATATTGGCCAAGCTTTTCCGATTATTCTACAGATATGGTTTTGGTTTACCCCTATCGTCTATCCGGAAAGTATTATTCCGCAAAGCTACCGCCATTTGCTCGCATGGAATCCGATGTACACCATGGTTAACGCTTACCACGAAGTACTGGTCTATGGCAGGGCGCCCGATCTAGCAGGCTTGTTGATTATTGGGGGCGTGGCTGCTGGCTTAGTGTTGTTGAGTCTATTTCTGTTTCGACAGGCCAGTGCAGAAATGGTCGATGTACTGTGAGCGTATTAACCGTACACAACGTGGGTAAGTCATTTAGGCGCTACTCATCTGAGTGGAAACGTTTTGCGCGCTGGTTTGGCTTGCCGGCCAAACCAATAGCTGAGCATTGGGTGCTACGGGACATTAATTTTACGATACAAGCTGGTGAGGCGGTAGGTATCGTGGGTCAAAATGGGGCGGGGAAGAGTACTTTGCTCAAAATGATCACCGGCACCCTGCGTCCTAGTGAAGGGCGGGTGCAGATTAATGGACGTATTGCGGCGATACTAGAGCTGGGCATGGGTTTTAGTCCGGAACTAACGGGGCGGCAAAACGTCATTCATGTAGCAGGCCTGATGGGCTTTAATCTTGAGCAAATCCAGCAGGCGATGCCGAGCATCGAAGCTTTTGCAGAAATTGGCGCTTATTTTGATGAGCCGGTGCGAACCTACTCCAGCGGCATGCAGGTGCGGGTCGCCTTTGCCGTTGCTACCGCCCACCGTCCAGAGATTTTGATCGTAGATGAAGCGCTATCGGTGGGCGATACCTATTTTCAGCACAAAAGCTTCAGCCGTATCCGTGAGTTTCAACAGCAGGGCACCACCTTGTTGATCGTTTCGCACGACCGCAGCGCGATTCAAAGCCTATGTCAGCGCGCCATACTCATCGATAAAGGTGCAGTTGTCCGGGACAGTAACCCTGAAGAAGTGTTTGACTACTACAACGCGCTCATTGCAGAAAAAGAAAACAGCACAGTACGTGTTAGTCGGCATGAAAGTGGCAAAGCGCAAACCTCCTCGGGTACCGGTGAGGCAAAAATAGAAGAGATCGCACTCTATAATAGCAATGGGGAGCTTGCCGAGCTGGTAGCGGTTGGTGAGCAAGTCGAATTACGTATAACCGTCTCAGTATTTCAACCCGTGACAACCCTGGTGCTGGGCTATGCCATTAAAGATCACCTCGGTCAGTTGGTGTTCGGTACTAACACCTGGCATACCGGGCAAGTGATAAAACAGCCGCAGCCAGGCTCTACTTACTCGTTTAACATCCGCTTCCCGGCCAATTTTGGTGAAGGTGGTTATTCGGTGGTAGTGGCGCTACATGACAGGGAAACGCATATGACCACTAACTATGATTGGCGAGATCTAGCCCTTGTTTTTAACGTCATTAATACAAATAAAACCAAATTCCTGGGCAGTTGCTGGAATGAACCGGTCATAGAAATTAACGGCTTAAGTAAAAGTATGCACTAGGGTTGCTACAGCTGGCGTTGCCCTGGAAATTGGCGCGCTGCTAACGGTATAGATAATTAATGTCGGTGCAAACCCTCGTCAGCCATGACCTCTGCATGAATTAGGCGCTGGTTACACATTGCAACGCCAAATGGTGTGCTTTTAGTGGTCCCTTGGTTTTTCCTAGCATAGTTCGTGGTTTATCAGCTCTGTGCAGGGGGAATTGCTTGCTCTTTGTCACAAAATCCCTTTTTTATGAAGAAGCTAGGGGCAAAAGCTAAAATACACTTGACTCGCTTTAACCGGCCCAATAACATCGCGTTGGGTTTCAATTCTTGAAGCTCGATATCGAGTCGGTTCGATGG
>MAAC01016642.1_pt1 | contig 20948 bp, 21 predicted proteins | sample 1115981 | NCBI WGS metagenome assembly MAAC01 (sample SAMN04961126, study PRJNA320927) | seawater metagenome | isolation source: sample BD02T64 sea water enriched with oil for 64 days | place: USA:Gulf of Mexico | collected 2013-07-27
ATACTTTACTTCAAGAGGATTTAATGATCAACATCTGGTTGCTTATGCAGAGAGTCATGATGAGCAGCGTTTAATGTATAAGAACTTGCAATTTGGTAATAGTTCTAATGCATCTCATAACGTAAGAGATCTAGCTGTTGCCCTAGATAGACAAGAAGCTATCGCTGCAATTCTTTACAGTATTCCTGGACCTAAGATGATATGGCAATTTGGTGAACTAGGTTATGAAATCGACATTGATCAAAATGGACGCACTGGTCGCAAGCCTATTCCATGGACATTAGGATATGATACTGATGCAAATAGATTAGATCTTTATGACATTACAGCTACCATGATTAATTTTAAAACGTTGTATCCAGAAACGTTTAATAATACTAACAATAATCTTGATCTAAGTGGTTTAGTTAAAAGAATTAATCTAGATGGACCACAGTTTGATGCTGTGGTAGTAGCAAATTTTGATGTAACAGCACAAAATGTAAACCCTAACTTCTCCCAGACAGGAACATGGTATGATTATTTTAATAATAATAGTGTGATGAACGTTACTAATACAACGGCACCTATCAACTTACAACCTGGAGAGTATAAAGTTTTTACGACACAACAACTTAATGATCCTCTTAGTAATGAAGAAGCAGGATATCAAAGTCAAATGATAAGACTATTTCCTAATCCAGCTACATCATCTTTTAGATTATCTAAAGAAGTTGAATCAGTAAAGATTTATAACATATCTGGTCAACTAGTTAAAAGTTTTAATCGATCAAAAGATAATTATGAGATTACAGAGCTTACTCAAGGAATTTACTTTGTTCAACTATGGAATGGTGATAACATGCAAGTTGAAAAGTTGATTAAAAGTTAGATATCTATAATATAAGTACTTTATCTAATAGTGCATCATAACTTAATGCAATTTTTGATTTGTTTAATGATAAATTTAAAATTGTATAATCAAAGAGAAACGTCAATGAATCCCTAATGAATTGATAGTTACTTTGTAGTAACCATTACTCTTTTCATAATTCAAACGGTTACTAAAAGCCTATCTTCGGATAGGCTTTTCCTTTTATCTTTAGAGCAGGAAATAATCGTATTAAAATTAAAACACACTGTATCATGAAAAAATTATTGAAAACCTTATTTGTATTATGCATTTGCTTTATCGCTTTTACAAGTTGTAGAGATGAAAAAACACCTGAAGAAACTGCAAACGAGATGATCAAAAACGCCGATGAAATAAAAACAAAGGACGACAAGGTAAAAATTGAAAATGAGGATGGATCAGAAAGTAAGATCAAGTACGACGAGGATGGTAATGTAGACAAAGTAAAGACAGACGATAACTAGAATAACAAATCATTTTCTAAAGCTCGAACTTGAATAGTTCGAGCTTTTTTATTTGAACAACTGGCGTTCTAGTAAGAAAGTAGTCATTACAACATCAAAGCTTTTTTGAACATCAACCGGCATGTACTTGATTCTATTTTGTCCACATCTTACTCTCAATTTTTCAAAATAGTCTTTAATAGCCTTTTGATAATCTTCTCTAATATTATCTGCATAGAGATTGATAAATTCACCAGTTTCTACATCAGTAAATCGAGTAGGCTTGTTAGGGAAGTTGAAATTCACTTCGGTAGCACTGTCGTAAGTATGAAAGAGTACTACATCGTGTTTATTGTATTTTAAATGACGTAAAGCTTCAAATAGCTCATCTTCATGCCTATCGCTTTGAAACATATCTGTAAATAAAAATATCAATGATCGCCTTTTAATATTTTCTGCAATTTCATGCAAGTATTTGTACGTATCTGTAGTCTGACCAACTGGCTGTTCACTAGATATTTTATTCAACTGGTCTAGGAGCATGTTATGATGCCTATCACTTCCTTTCTCAGGCGCGTAATAGTCGTAGCTGTTAGAATACACACTCAACCCCACAGCATCTCGTTGCTTTTTAAGTAAATTCATGACACTAGCAGCTGCCAGTGCTGTAAAGCCTATTTTATTAAGTGACCCTAGCTCCTGCTTCTTGGTAATAGGATAATGCATAGACGGACTATTATCTATGATTAAATGACATCGCAAGTTAGTTTCCTCATCATAACGCTTCGTATATAATTTATCCGTTTTGGCGTATAGTTTCCAGTCTATATGGCGTGTACTTTCCCCTGCATTGTAATTCTTATGCTCTGCAAACTCTGCACTAAAACCATGAAAAGGTGACTTATGCATTCCACTTATATAACCTTCTACTACTTGACTGGCGAGCAATTGAAGATTTTTGAATCCAGAGGTTTTATTAAGTTCTTTTTGTACATCCATGATGTGAAGATAGTAAAATTTAGGTACCATGATAGAACCTTAAATAAGGATCATCTTACAAATCTATAGCATGAAAAAATCCCGCTTTCGCGAAAGCGGAATTCTAAATATGATGCAGTTTAAAAGCACCTTTTATATCTTAACTACCATTTTACCAGTATTTTTCCCGTCGAAGAGATCAATGAAAGCTTTAGGAATTTGATCAAAACCGTCAACTATAGTTTCTTCGTGCGTCAACTCACCAGAAGCCAACCATTGTGATAACTGCTGTATTCCTTCTTTAAAGCGACTCTCATAATTTCTAACGATAAATCCTTGCATTTTAATACTCTTTTTCACGATTGTAGTTTCTAAACGTGGACCAGTAGGCTTTTCTGTCTCATTATATAATGAGATCGCTCCACAATTTATAACTCTACCAAAACGATTGATATTATTCATAGCAGCGTCCAGCGTATAACTTCCTACATTATCAAAATAAACATCGACTCCATCTGGTGCTAGCTCTTTAATCGCAGCGGTCATGTCGTCAGTTTTACTATAATTGATACCTTCATCAAAATTAAATTTCTCTTGGATCAAATTTATTTTTTCATCGCTACCAGCAATTCCTACTACTTTTAAACCTTTGATTTTACCGATCTGACCTACGATAGAACCTACCGCACCAGCTGCTCCAGAAACCAGTAAGGTCTCTCCTTCTTGAGGATTACCTATGTCCATAAGTCCAAAATAAGCGGTAAGACCTGTCATTCCCAACACACCTAGATAAGCACTAAGAGGTACTTTGCTACCATCAACTTTTCTCAAGTTTTTTGCATCCGAAGTTTGAAATTCTTTCCATTCCAGCATGCCGGTAAGGAAATCTCCTTTTTCAAATTCTTTATGTTTAGTCTCCACAACTTCAGCAACGATTGCCGAAGAGACTGGCTCATTGAGTTTAAAAGGTTCAATGTACGACTTCTCATCACGCATTCTACCTCTTAAATATGGGTCTACAGAAACATATCTAGCCTTCAATAAAACCTCTCCATCTTTAGGTTGCGGTTTATCGACTTCTATAAATTCAAAATTTTCTAAAGTAGGTGTTCCTTTTGGACGACTTTTAAGTACAATGGTCTTCATGGTTTTTATTTTCAATGTACTTAATTGTACCACATAGCATTGCTAGTTCTTTCTTAAAAATCAAGTACAATAGGTTAAAGTTTTATAAACGAAGAACGCACAAGGACTGTGTTAATAACCTAATTAAAATAAGATGATTTATTGATCTGACAAGAGCAATTTGTAAACATAAAAAAAGCCTATTCTAAAAATCTAGAATAGGCCTTATTGATAATTTAATATCTTCTATAATAATGCGTCTAATGCTTCTGTGTACGCGTTCTTAGGAGCTACTCCTACCTGACGACCTACTACTTCACCGTTTTGAAATACAAGAACAGTTGGGATGTTACGGACTCCGTATTTTGCTGCAAATTCTTGATTTGCGTCAACGTCCATTTTACCTACTACTGCTTTGTCAGCATATTCAGTAGAAACTTCATCAATGATAGGTCCTACCATGCGGCAAGGTCCACACCATGCTGCCCAAAAGTCAACCAATACTGGTTTATCGCTATTTAATACTGTTTCTTCAAAGTTTGCATCTGTTATTTCTAGTGCCATGATTTCTTTTTTTTAAATTTATATACAAAGTTAAACAAAACCAATACCACAACACAACTGTAAGTATTGTACTTGTTTATATTGATATGTAGATTTCAAATATGTTGGCTTATACGTATTGTTCGATTTCTTGAACTAATCCCACAAACATCTCAACGCTTATTTGCTCGGGACGTAAATTAAAAATCTCTTTTTCCCTCATCTGGTCCGGTAGATTCATCGTCTTTAATGAGTTTCTAAGCGTTTTACGTCTTTGTTGAAAAGCTAGTTTTACCACTTGGCGCAATTTTGAATACGAACATGGTAACGCATCGTAATCTGCTTTGCGAGTTAAAATTAAAACCCCACTATCTACCTTAGGCGGTGGATTAAACACTTCTGGACCAACAGTAAATAAATAATCAGCATGATAATAAGCTTGTGCCAGCACAGATAATATTCCATAGGTTTTTGAACCGTGTGGCGCACAAATACGTTTTGCAACTTCCTTTTGAAACATACCACCAAATTCTGGTATCTGATCTCTATTCTCAATTGTCTTAAAAACTATTTGAGTACTTATGTTATAAGGAAAGTTACCTATAATCGCAAAAGAGCCATCGCCATAGATCTCTTTCAAATCTTTTTTTAGAAAATCTGCTTCTATGACTTGAAAAGTGTTCTCGTTTACAATTTTAGCGTGTTCAATCGGAAAACTATGTTTTAAGTAAATCACGGATTCACTATCTAATTCCAAAGCCGTTACCTTAATATCTTTTCTAATGACATGTTTAGTAAGAACTCCAGTTCCAGGACCTATCTCAAGTACTTGATAGTAGCCTTTATAACTTAAACAGTCTGCAATGCGTATGGCGACAGTATCGTCTTTTAAGAAATGCTGTCCTAAGTGTTTCTTTGCTGTAACACCTTTATCTTGGGAGTGGTATTTAGGTTTATATTTTGCCAATATTTAAAGTTATCTATGGTGTAGAATTATTAGTGCTATTTACGTCTTACATTATACTCATCAATGAGCTCTAGTTCAGTTCTAAAAGATAAAACTTGATCACCAAATTTTTCTACGCCTTCCTTACGTAGCTCTGGAGCATGATTTTCATAGTAGTCTATAAGTGCCTCTTTGCTATGCGCTTTATACTGAATTGAAAAGGTGCTGTGACCATCTTGATCTTCTACTAGAACTCTAGTAAATCGTGCATCCATAAAAAGTCCAGTTCCTAAAACTTTTGCAATATGTTCTCTTATCCACGGTACCCATTCTGCCTCAATGGAAGCGTGCATATTACAAGTTACATTGTAAATAATCATTAATCTTTCTTTTATTAAAATTAAAAAGCCTTCTCATTATTGTCTCCTCGTAATCTACGGTAGCGTCTACGAGCATCGACAAAATGAATACTATCTGCATAAGAGAAGATGACTTTTTCAAATAAGGCTTTAGCTTTGTCAGGATCTGCTAGTTGCTCTTGATACAGTAATCCTAATCTATAGTGTGCATCATCAGCTAGAATACCATCACTGTAGTTATCAATTATAGTTTGATAATTATCTCTAGCCTTTTCAAAGTTACCTTCTATTTCATATAATTTAGCCTGATTTAACAAAGCTTCATCTTCTATGGGATCTCCTTTATGATCTAGTAACAATCTATCATAAAGTGTAATAGCTTCTGCTCTTTTATTTTGATATTGTTTTAATTCCGCTTTCGCGAAAGCTTTCAAAGCAACAAAGGTCGTATCTTCCAAAGAGTGATCTGCAATTACCAGACTAAGTTCCATAGCATCGTTTGCTATTAATTTACTAGCTGCACTGCGTAAAACTTTAAGTTGAGTGAGGCTCCAAGGAAAATCGCCTTGATAATAACTCGTGCGAGCCACTTTAAACTGCGATTCTTGGGAACGCAAATCGTTAGGAAGATCATTCTGAATCTGACTATAGAAAATCAGAGCACGGTTAAATTGTTCTTGTAAAACAAGTATGTCTGCCAGCAACATTTTTACATCTGCCTTTTGAAACTTACTTAGGTTAGTTTTCTCTAATTGTGTGAGTAGATCACTCGCTTTTGCTGCATTGTTATTTTTAAAGGCTAGAAAATTGGCATAATCTAATTGTAACCTAAAGGTTTCCTTTTCTGCTCCATAGGTAGCAAGAAGTTTCTCATATTCTTGATTGATAAACTCATATTCACTGGCTGCAGCAGCGTTTGCCTTTAATCTTATTTTCAATACCTGCGCTAGATATCTCACGTTAATAGATTGCGTTTCTTCAATCATATAATCTAGTATCTCATCTGCAGCTTCTAGATCATTTTCATCAATAGCGGTTTCTACAAGATCCTGAATATTGTTCATATTAGTTTCTTCTCGCTTGTAAATAGCTTTTTCCTGAATAAAGGCTTTTTTAAAATCCTTTTGTTGCACAAATAGCCACGATAATAACTGGTTGTAAACAGGATCAGGATTACCACGCAATCTCAATAAGAGGACTTTTCTTAAGAGTTGGTTCCCTTCATTCTCTGCATCATCGGTAACATATTGAGAAAATAAAGCCTGAGCACGAGGACGATAAGCTGCGTTTTGCTCTATAAGTTTAATGTTTGCATCAAACATTTTTTCTAGATCACCTTGTTCTCCATAAAGTCTAGCCAGCTGGTAATTATAGTTGAGCTTTTCATTGATAGCCATTCCTTTTTCAAATGCTTCAATTGCCTCATCCAGCTCGTTGCGTTCTTCAAATCTTCTCGCAATCTGATAGGTTAAATTAGGCATAGAATCTATCACCTTAATTGCGGCGTCATAATATAATGTAGCTAAACTATCCTTGCCTTGTAATGTAGCATTGTATCCTTTTTCAATGATAAATTGCTTATTACGCGGTGAAATCCTTTGAGCAATATCGATTAATGAGTCTGCACTATCATAGCGTTCAAGCTGTTGATACACCTCAATTATATTATATATGGTTCTAGGGTTGCTACGGTTTTGCTCGTATATTTTTTTATATATACTTAAAGCTTTATTGTATTCTCCTTGATCCATATAGTTTTCTGCCAGTTTTGAATCTTGAGAATAGCTCAAGAAACAAGTAATGCAGAATATGATAAGAAGAATACAACGCATAATCTTTAAAGTTAATCTATCGTATCAAATCCACAATACGGAATTAAAACTTTAGGAATTTTAATACCATCAGTAGTTTGATAATTCTCTAGGATACTAGCTAAAATACGAGGTAAAGCTAAAGCACTTCCATTCAAAGTATGGGCAAGTTCTGTTCCTTTTTCTGCGCGGTAACGCAATTTTAATCTATTTGCCTGAAAAGTCTTAAAATTAGAAACACTGCTTACTTCTAACCATTTTTCTTGAGCGGTACTGTAAACTTCAAAATCATAAGTTAATGTAGAGGTAAATCCTAAATCGCCACCACAAAGCCTTAAAATACGATATGGTAATTCTAACTCTTCAAGAATACCTTTTACATGAACCACCATAGCGTCAAGAGCTCCATCACTTTTATCAGGATGCTCAATGCGTAAAATTTCTACTTTATCAAACTGGTGCAATCTATTAAGACCTCTTACATCACTTCCATAACTACCAGCCTCACGTCTAAAGCATGGTGTATAACCAGTCATGGTAATAGGAAAGTCTTTGGCTTCTAAAATTGTATCTCTATAGATATTCGTAATAGGAACCTCTCCTGTTGGGATTAAATAAAGATCATCCACGCCTACATGGTACATCTGTCCTTCCTTATCTGGTAACTGACCAGTTCCATAACCGCTTGCTTCATTGACTAAATGCGGTACTTGCATTTCATCATATCCAGCTTCGGTATTTTTGTCTAGAAAATAATTAATCAAAGCACGTTGTAATCGTGCTCCTTTGTTTTTATAAACTGGGAAACCGGCACCTGTAATTTTATTACCCAACTCAAAGTCTATAATATCATAGTCTTTAACCAGTTCCCAGTGTGGTTTTGCTCCTTCGTGAAGTACTGGTATTTCTCCATGTTGAGAAACTACTTCATTATCTTCATCAGTATTTCCAGCTGGAACACTTTCCTGCGGAATATTAGGTATCTCGTATAAAAGTGTTTGTAATTTTACTACTGCTTCATTTAATTGATCGCCTAATTGTTTTGAAGACTCTTTTAAATCAGCAGTTTGCTTTTTAAGTTCATTTGCCTCAGCAGCTTTTCCAGATTTATACAGCTCTCCTATCTCTTTAGAAAGTTTGTTAGACTTAGCTAGAGTTTCATCAAGTTGTCCTTGAATGCTGCGACGTTGTTCATCTACCTTTATCGCGTTCTCTAATAAAGGAAGCGCATCAATGTTTCTTTTTTGCAATGCTTTTGCAAAAACGTCTTTGTTTTCACGTATTTCTGCTATTTGTAGCATGTGATCTGATTTAAATATATAAGGGGTAAAATTAGCGATTATCGTTTACATAACGATAGCAAGTACAACTTAGTTTTCTAGTCTTTACTTTTCTTTATCTAATTGAGAAGGTATGATCCAAGAATGGTGTTTGACATGGCTCCATTCTTCAGCCGCAAGATCTACTTTAGGATCTGTTAACTGATAAAAAGGCCGTCCATTAATAGACACTTTCAAATCAGCATACACTTCAATCTCCTTGCCTTGCTCAGCATAAATTTTTTCTAACTTTTGAGCAAACTGCCATACAAAATCTGGCTTTGAAAGTACCGATCGCTCTTGCTTAAAACTCAAATACTTTTTTAATGATACTGGAGTCTTTTTACCAGTATCCTTCTCTACAACATAAATGGCACCTTTTCCTGATCTACTACGCAGCATCATGCGCCAGCTTAGTCTATGTCCTTCTTCCGTCCATAATACATCATCCTCAATGACCCAATGCCTTAAAGGTAAAAGTAACATCACTAGCAAAAAGGCCGTTCCTGAGAATATAATAAGATTCCTCGTTTTTGGGATAATAACTTCAGCAGCTCCATAAAAAGCTTTCTTGCTTAAAAACCTTTTATGAATAACTTCAGCAGAGAAGAAGAATACTAAAAACGATAAAGCTAAATAAGGGAAAATACCTATTTGAAAAACTATACTATTAAAAATATGAAAGAATACAGATGCTATGACAGCCAGCCATCGTGTTCTTTTCCACAATAAAAAGGGGACTATTAATAGATCAAAGAACAACCCAAAATAGAGAATGGCTTGATGTGCCCAATCTTGTTGTAAAATATCAAAATTTCTACCACGCGTGCTCATTAAATATTTAGGAAAACTGCCGTCCAACCAGTCTGGATAAAACTTTGCTACACTTGCATAAGCATATATAATTCCTAAAAAAGCAACAATGAATATATAAATCCATCGAGACATGTGCTCTTTCCTAAAACTAGGATTTAAACGAGCGTCTATGGAGGCAGATCTATTTGCAGGCAGCAACACCATTAAAAAGTTGAGCAACATGAGGAGATAGCAATGATTATTGTAACTACTCTTCTGTAACAAGTAAACATATGCCCAAGTAATGGCATAAAACAACATTGCCAGTCGGTATTTGTAACCTACCATAACTAGTAGTCCTGCGCATCCCATAACACTATATAAAACGTACATCCAGTTACCTGGCAGCGGTTCAAGAAAATCAAACCCTATAAAAGTGAAGGTGAAATCAGGCTCGATAAAAAGTCTTCTTACGGCACCTAAGGCGATAGAACCAAATGCTTCACACGCTATAAGCAAACCGAAAAACATTCTAAAAAGAACTAAAGCAGAATTATCTACTTGAGTAAAAAGCCATTTATCTAGGTTGCTGTGCATAACTCCTGGCCTTTTGCTCGTCTTTTTTCATTGCAGCTACTAAGTCTTCAAGATCTTTAAATTTCTCCTCGCTTCTCAAACGTTTATGAAAAAACAATTCCATTTTACGGTTATACAAGTCTTCATTGAAGTCAATGTAATATGTCTCTATAGTCTGTTGCGCCTCATCAGAAACAGTAGGATTAGTCCCGATGTTAGTCATTCCATAAACACGTTTATTATTAATAAAGGAACTGGTTACATAAACGCCAGCAGCCGGAATAAGCTTGTACACTTCATCAATGTGTAAATTTGCAGTAGGATATCCTATAGTGCGACCTATCTTTTTACCTGACTTGACAATTCCAGAAATGCTGAAATCTCTATTCAAATAATTATTTGTTTTTTCAATTTCACCACTCAGCAGTGTTTTTCTAATTTTTGTACTGCTCACTGCAACTTCTTGAACCTCTTTTTTAGAAATCTCAATCACCTCAAAATCAAAAAGTGCTGCAAACTCTTTCAACTCTTCGATACTAGCTGATCTATTGATACCAAATCTGTGATCATACCCTATAACCACAACCTTTGCACTGAGCTGATCCACAAGGATATTTTTTACATAATCGTAAGCCGTTGTTCTTGAAAATTCTTTAGAAAAAGGGTGGATTACCACGTTTTCAACCCCTTGATTTGCAACTAATTCTACTCGCTCTTCTATAGTATTAATTAATTTAAGATCATGATCTGGTTGTAAAACCATTCTAGGATGAGGAAAAAATGTTAGTAAAACGCTTGTAAGTCCTTCAGTCTTTGCTCTTGATACTACTCGATCTAATATTTTTTGATGCCCTTGATGCACTCCATCAAAAGTTCCTATAGTAACAACGGCTTTTTTGGTAGCCTTATATTCCTCAATATTATAGTAGGTATTCAATTCTAGATCTTCTGTATTAAGGTGCAAATTAAAATAATATGATTAGATATTCAGGTTTTTATGAACCTTTTAATGGAAAAGAGTAGGTTGAAGTATTCGCTTTCGCGAAAGCGGACTAACAACAAAAACCTTAATAGCTTACCACCTATTTACCATTATACTGATTCATAGTGTTTGCAAGCCCTGCATGGGTAAATGACAAGGCCATTTTTGCAGCGGTATCTAGACGTTCTGGAAGCGATTTTTGCTCCTCACTATTCCATTCTCCTAGAACATAATCAACCTGTCGCCCTTTTGAAAACGCATCAGATATACCAAATCGTAATCGTGGATATTTAGGAGTATTTAAAGTAAGCTGTGTATCTTTTAACCCATTATGTCCACCGTCAGTGCCCTTAGCCTTCATGCGTAAGGTGCCGAAGGGCAAATTTAAGTCATCAGTAATCACAAGAATATTTTCAATAGCGATGTTTTCTTGTTTCATGTAATACTTAATCGCTTTTCCACTCAAATTCATAAAAGTATTAGGCTTAAGTAAGACTATACTTTTTCCTTTATGCTTTACACTAGCAACATCACCTAGTTTTAAAGTCTCAAAACTAACCTCTTTCTCACTAGCTATTTCATCAAGAATTTTGAATCCTATATTGTGTCTAGTTTCTGAATATTTTTCACCTGGATTTCCTAAACCTACAATCAAGAACTTTTTCATGGGGTCTTCTTCGTTTAAAACAGTTGCGATAATCGCATCATTAAAAAATAATTTTTTGAACCAATGGAGCATATGGTAAAAATAAAAAAAGCTGCAAGAAAGAAATCTTGCAGCTTTTATAAATTTTAAGCGCTTGTTATATTATTTAACAGCTGCTACATCATCAGTTTGTGTAGATGGTACATCTCCTGCTTCTACCTCTTCATCATCATCGTCCTCAACAACAGCAGTACGAGAAGTTTTGATCATCACAACTACTACTGAGTCTGGATGCATGATTTCATACTCATCTACTCTTAAGTCACGTACATATCTTTTATGACCGATTTTCATATCAGTAATATCGATAGTAATGTAATCAGGCAAGTTTGCTGGTAATGCTTTTACTTTTAATTTACGATTGTTACGACGTAGAACACCACCGTTAAGTACACCTCTTGATGAACCTGTAAGTTGAACAGGAACTTCCATTGTTACCATTTTATCATCAAAGATTTGATAAAAGTCTGCATGTAAAAGAAGTTCTTTTACTGGGTGCCATTGCATATCTTGAGCGATAGCATTGTATGTACCATCTTTTCCTAAGTCCACAACTACCGTGTGCGCATCTGGAGTATAAACAAGCTTTTTAAATGCATTGATTTCTGCTGAAAAGTGTATAGGCTCGTCTCCTCCGTAAATTACGCAAGGAACCAATCCAGCATTACGTAGGGCTTTTGTTGCTTTCTTGCCCACGCTTTCTCTTTTTGATCCTAAGATCGTGATTGATTTCATGTTATATATATTTAGTTAATGAAATTACATTATAAAGTGTTCACTGATCGATTTGTTATTTTGCACGCTTTGCATCACCTCTGCAAATAGTGAAGCACATGAAAGAACCTTAATTTTAGAACTTTCTTGTTTTAACGGTATCGAGTCAGTAACGATTAATTCTAGTAATTGGGAATTATTGATGCGCTCGTAAGCTTTTCCTGAGAGGATAGCGTGAGTACAAATAGCTCTAACACTTTTTGCTCCACGTTCCATCATAACATCTGCAGCTTTAGTCAAAGTTCCTGCGGTATCCACCATGTCATCTACAAGGACAACGTTTTTACCTGTTACATCACCTATAAGCTCCATGTGAGAAATCACGTTTGCTTTTTGCCTTTGCTTATAACAAACAACTACATCACTTTCTAGTGTCTTAGCATAGGCATAAGCACGTTTTGAACCTCCCATGTCGGGAGAAGCGATAGTAAGGTCACTTAAATTTAAGCTTTTTAAATAAGGAATGAATAAAGCACTAGCAAATAGATGATCTACCGGCTTTTCAAAAAATCCCTGAATCTGGTCTGCATGAAGATCCATGGTAATAATACGAGTAGCTCCTGCAGATTCTAATATCTTAGCAATCATTTTTGCTCCTATAGGAACACGAGGTTTATCCTTACGATCTTGTCTAGCCCAACCAAAGTAAGGAATGACCGCAGTTATATGTCTTGCACTAGCTCTTTTGGCAGCATCTATCATTAAAAGCATCTCCATTAGGTGATCACTGCTAGGCTGTGTAGACCCTATAATAAAGATACGGCGACCTCTTATAGACTCTTCAAAAGATGGCTGAAACTCTCCATCACTAAAAGTGGAAAAATTTACTTTACCTAAACTTGCTCCATACTTCTCTGCAATGGAGGCGGCAAGCGTCATACTTTGACGGCAACCAAATAATTTAGCATCTTCTATAGCGTAGCTCATAATTTAAAACCTTCTGGTTCTGATTTTAAGGCTGCAAAGGTACTTATTATTTTAAACACCTACGCTTAAATATAAGACGAATTGACTCTTTTAAGTAATTTTATTTATTACTTTTGCATTTCCAATTGCCTCAGTGGTGGAATTGGTAGACACGTTGGATTCAAAATCCAATGCTTCACGGCGTGCCGGTTCGATTCCGGCCTGAGGTACAAAATAAGCTTCTGACTACGGTTGAGAAGCTTTTTTTATTCAAAAGAAACAATTGTTAACAAATAGGTAACAATTAGATTATAAACATACTAAAAAACTGAGTGCCTTAGGGTTTCTATACCCTACAACAGTCTTTAGTCGATAAAATACAGCTCTCTTGCTGAAATTTTAATCATACATTAAGAAATCTTATGATATTTTTGCTCAATAAATTATATATTTACCCCTTAACTTGAAAATTCAATAAATCAAATAAGTCAAATGAAACGATCACTTTCAATTTTATTCACGGCAGCCATGACAATAGGTGTTACTGGTGTAGCTTCAGCTTCAGCATTAATTCAAGAAGCTCCAGAAGTAATTAAAACGGAGTCTTTCCACCAAGTTTTAAAGAAAAACTTTATTGATGGAGGACCTGGATTCATGGCAATTGTATTAGTATGTCTTATTTTAGGACTAGCTGTAGCAATTGAAAGAATCATTTATTTAAACCTTTCTACTACAAATTCTAAGAAACTTGCTGCAAACGTGGAGCAAGCACTTCAAAGTGGTGGTATTGAAGCTGCAAAAGATGTATGTCGTAACACAAAAGGACCTGTAGCTTCTATCTATTACCAAGGACTTGACAGAGCTGACGAAAGCATCGAAGCTGCAGAAAAAGCGGTTGTTGCTTACGGAGGAGTACAAATGGGACAATTAGAAAAGAATGTATCTTGGGTATCTTTATTTATCGCTCTTGCACCGATGCTTGGATTTATGGGTACGGTAATTGGTATGATTGGGTCATTTAACAGTATTGAAGAAGCAGGTACAATGGAACCTTCTCTTGTAGCAGGTGGTATTAAAGTAGCACTTCTTACAACAGTATTTGGTCTTATTGTTGCTATTATCCTTCAAATCTTTTACAACTACATCGTTTCTAAGATAGATAGTATTGTAAACGACATGGAAGATGCTTCTATTACTCTTATCGATATTCTTGTAGATTACAAGAACGGTAAGTAATTAATTCTCATAAAAACAAATCATGGTTTTACATAAAGTATTAAAATACCTAGTTCTTCTTTTGAGCGTTATAGCAATGGGGTTTTTCTTTTACACCCTAGCTATAGGCGATGAAGCTATAGAACTTAATACGGAAGGCAGCCAGGCTGTTACCGTATCACCGTTGATCATATTAGCATATATTACTTTAGGACTTATAGTTTTAATAGTGGTACTATTTGTATTAAAAGGATTATTCACAAATCCAGATGCTCTGAAAAAATCAGGAATATCTGTAGGTTTATTATTATTAGTTGCTGCTATTTCATATGCGCTCGCTGATGATTTGAACACTGTAGGATTTGTTGAAGGAGGTGAAGTTATTGAGTTAGACAATGGCTCAGAACTCTCTAAAGGAACTTCTAAGTTGATAGGTACATCATTATATATGTTCTATATACTAGCTTTTGTTGCAGTTGCAACTGTTGTATGGGCTGGAATAAGTAAACAATTAAAAAAGTAAGTTATGGCTAGAAGATCTGCACCAGAAGTAAATGCCGGATCGATGGCAGACATTGCCTTTCTATTATTGATCTTCTTCCTGGTAACAACCACGATAGAAGTAGATAGTGGTATTGCAAGTAAATTGCCGCCACCGCTTCCTGAAGACACTCCTCCACCACCTATTAAGGAGAAGAATATTTTCCAAGTTATTGTTAACGCTGAAAATAGACTTCTAGTAGAGGAAGAGGACATGGACATTAAAAATTTAACTAACGCTGCTATTGCATTTTTAGATAACGGTGGTGGTACTGATCCTAGAAATGCTTGTACATATTGTAGAGGTGCAAAAGATCCAGAATCATCTGACAATCCTAAAAAGGCAATTATTTCATTAGTTAATGATAGACAAGCTTCTTATAAGATGTATCTAGCAGTTACTAACGAGTTAGTAAGAGCTTATGCTACTCTTAGAGATCGTGAAGCAAAACGTCTATATAATGAAACATTTTCATCTATGACTAATAGATATTCAGAATGGCCAGCTACAGAAAAGGAAAGTCCAGAATATTTAGAATTAGAAGAGAGAATTAAAAAAGTTAGAGAATTATTTCCTAGAAATCTTTCTGAAGCTGAACCTCAAAATAGAGAATAGATATGTCTAAATTTAATAAAAAGAAAAATGCTGAGGTGCCTGCAGTTAATACTGCATCCTTACCTGACATTGTATTCATGCTCCTGTTTTTCTTTATGGTTGCTACTGTAATGAGAGATGATGAGCTTCAGATAGAAAATCAACTACCTAAAGCTAATCAAGTTGAGAAGCTTGCTGAAAAAAAGAAAGTTGTAACTATTTACATCGGTAAGCCTAGTCCTAATTTTGCAAAACAATATGGAGTAACTGAAGTGATCCAGTTAGGTGATAAAATCTCTCCTATAAGTGACGTACAGACGTATGTTAACACTAAGAGAAATGCAATGGATGAAGATGATAAAGATGAAATGATGGTATCTTTAAAGGTAGATCAAAATTCTCAAGTAGGAATTCTAACAGATGTAAAGCAAGAACTTAGAGACGCTATGGCACTTAAGATCAGTTACACATCTATTGAAGGTGATCCTCTTAGAAATTTAAAAAATTAAACTACAAATCTTTTAAATAATTAAAATAGCCGTTCTACTTAGAACGGCTATTTTTTTTATCATAATATTTTTACAACTCTCTATTTTACTTAAATCTACAGAGCAACAGGTGTTTAGCAATTAATGGCAAGGTTGTTGAAATTAAAATTTCAGTTCACTTATCAATTAACCTTTTGATGTTTCAAGACCTCTATTACTTTTATTATATAATAAATAGTAAGAGATTTTTGAGCCTCAAAATTAAACCTAGAATTATGGCTCAAAGAAATGCTCCCGAAGTAAACGCAGGATCAATGGCAGATATCGCTTTCCTATTATTGATCTTCTTTTTAGTAACAACCACTATAGAAGTAGATAGCGGTATAGCAAGTAAATTACCTCCACCAATTGATACGCCAATTGATTCTAGACAGAATAAAAGAAATATATTCCAAGTCATTGTTAATTCAGAAAACAGAATTCTTGCGAATGAAAAAGATATAAAACTTAAAGACCTTACTAAGGCTGCCATGTCATTTTTAGATAATGGTGGCGCAACAGACGCAAGAAATGTTTGTTCCTATTGCAAAGGAGATAAAGATCCCACATCTTCAGAAAATCCTAAAAAGGCAATTATATCACTAGTAAATGATAGGCAAGCGTCTTATAAAACCTATATCTCCGTCACTAATGAGCTAGTAAAGGCATACTCTACGCTTCGAGATCGAGAAGCTCAAAGACTTTATAATGAAACTTACACCTCAATGAATAACCGACTCCATAACTGGCCAAAAACAGAAAGTGACCATCCTGAGTATCAAAAACTAGAGCAGCAAATTAAAACTGTCAGAGAATTATTCCCTCGGAATCTATCTGAGGCCGAGCCTAGGAAAACAGAATAAAGCCCGTTTAAATTAAAGCTCGTTGCTTTTCAATACCATGTCTATTGTCATATCTTTACTAGATAATAGTTGAAACCCAAAATGAGATCACTTTTTCTATTTTTATTATTAGGCATATGCGCTCATTTAAGTATAGCTCAAAAGTCTGACGCATCAGATAATGCTATTCCTAACGTAGTAGATTCTTTATATAGAGAAGATCAGTTTTATATAGGACTATCTTTTAACCTTATTACAAACCAGCCTAAATCTTTTTCTCAAAATGGATTTTCAGGTGGTTTACATGCTGGCTTTATAAGAGACATGCCTATTAATAAGAGGCGCAATGTATCTATAGGTGTAGGACTAGGAGTCTCAACAAATACGTACAATTCAAATCTTTTTATAGGACAAGATGTTAATGAGCAAAGCATTTATCGCATTCTAGATAGCAGTATAGACGTAGACCGTAATAGATTTAATACTAACCTTATTGAAATGCCCATACAATTTAGGTGGCGCACTTCTACGCCCACAGAATATACTTTCTGGCGCATATATACTGGTATCAAATTAGCCTATATATACCATTATAAAGCTACTTTTAAAAGTGAATCCTTAAACGCTTCTCAAAGTAATATTCCTGAAGTCAATCGCTTTCAATATGCAGCGACTTTAAGCTTAGGTCATGGCAGTTTTAACGCATTTGTACAGTATAACCTTAGCACTCTTTTCAATGAAGATGCATTCACAGACATTGAACAAGTAAATCTACAGCCTATCAAATTTGGGATCGAATTCTACATACTCTAGAAGCAATAATTCTAGGATCGATTATAAAGTGTTTTTACTATTCTCGCTTTCGCGAAAGCGGAATTAAAGACTAGCTTACAAAATAACTAAAGGCTAAAACCTGGCTGAGCAATCCTAAGGAAAAACCAAAAATGAGTTCATGTCCTTTATGAGCCTGCATACTCAATCTAGATGTCGCAGTAAGCCCACTTACAATTCCCATTATGGCAAGCGGTAATAGTAAACTAATTCCTTGAGTAAACGATAACATGACCAGAAAACCTAAAACGCCTCCAGTAGCCATGAGATGCAAGCTGATTTTATAGCGCAATGTTGTGATAAGCGTTGCAACAAGACTTGCTATCAGTACACCTATAAAAAAATAATACAAGGCCGCATGCATTCCATCTGTAAAGGCGCCACGTAGTAACATTATCAAAAGCACCATATAAATACACAATGGTAAAATGCGCTCTTTAGTTCTGGATAGGTGAATACTTTCTACCCAACCTAATATTTTGAGCATGGTATAAATAAGCAAAGGAATTGCCGCAGTAAAAATTAAAATTAAGTATAATTTGAGTCTAACGCTTTCAGGATCGCTGTAGTAATTAAAGTTGAAATACCATAAGGAGACAAGAGAAGGAATAAACAATGGATTTACTATATAACTCCATAACCTAAGAAACAACTTCATAATGACTTAGATTTCCTTTCTCAAACGCGCTACAGGAATATCTAATTGCTCTCTATACTTTGCCACAGTTCTACGAGCTATAGGATATCCCTTTTCTTTTAGTAAATCGGCAAGTTTTTGATCTGTAAGCGGTTTTTTCTTGCTCTCTTCTCCTATTACTGTTTCAAGAATCTTTTTAATCTCTCTAGTTGACACCTCTTCACCGTCAGAATTTGTCATGGACTCTGAAAAGAATTCCTTAATTAATTTAGTCCCATAAGGCGTGTCCACATATTTAGAGTTTGCAACGCGAGAAACGGTAGACACATCCATATCAATTTTGTCTGCAATATCCTTAAGAATCATAGGACGTAAATTGCGCTCATCACCTGTGAGAAAATAATCCTTTTGATAATACATGATAGTAGACATGGTAACATATAAGGTTTCCTGTCTTTGTTTTATAGCTTCTATAAACCACTTTGCGCCATCGAGTTTTTGTTTAATAAACATCACAGCGTCCTTTTGAGATTTGGTTTTCTCTTTTGCCTCTTTATAACCTCTTAACATGTTAGAGTAATCTCGAGAGACATGCAGTTCTGGCGCATTACGACCATTAAGAGTAAGTTCTAACTCTCCATCTTTAATACGTATGGTAAAATCAGGCACTACTTGTTCTACAACTCTAGTACTTCCACCAGCATAAGAACCACCTGGTTTAGGGTTAAGGTGTTCTATATCATCTATTGCGTCGCGCAACTCATCTTCAGTGATATCATATTTTGCAATAATCTTAGAATAATGTTTTTTACTAAAAGCGTCAAAAGAGTCTCTTATAAGCTTTACTGCTAGCTCTATACTTTTTGTTTTGCGCTTACGTAGTAGCTGAATTAATAAACACTCTTGTAAATTACGAGCACCTACTCCAGCAGGATCTAATTCATGAACCACTTCTAGCACTTTTTCTACCTCATCTACTTCAGTATATAGATTCATTGTAAAAGCAAGATCATCAGTTATGTCTTCTAAGGATCTTCTTATATAACCACTGTTATCAATACTACCTACAAGAAACTCTGCAATCACGCGATGTTCTTCACTTAAACGTCTTGTGTTGAGTTGATCTACTAAGGTTTGTGTAAAAGACTTTCCAGATGCATAAGGAACGCTTTTTTCATCATCATCTGCACTATAATTATTTGCTCTAGTACGGTATTCAGGAATATCGTCATCACTTAGATAATCATCTACATTGATATCTGCATCAATAGTATCATTACCGTCATCATAATCATCTTGATTAGAAAACTCATCAAAGTCATCGTCACTTCTTTCTTTACCATCATCCAGCGCAGGGTTTTCTTCTAGCTCAGACTTTACTCTTTGTTCAAATGCTTGTGTAGGCAATTGAATCAACTTCATCAACTGAATTTGCTGAGGAGATAATTTTTGAGATAATTTAAAATTTAGTGATTGTTTAAGCATTGGTTATATTCTAACTACGTAAAAATACTAAAAGACTAATTGATTAAAGCTAAAGTTAAGTAAAGAAACAACCATTCTCAATGGTTTGAAGTTCTACAAGAAGAAACACTACTATTTGGAATAGGCAAGAATATTTTTTGATCACATGAAAAATCCCGATTTGCCAATAACAAATCGGGATTTTAAAATCTAATAATTTTACTTAAAATGCCGCATTACCAGGCGTACGTGGATAAGGAATCACATCTCTTACATTACCCATTCCTGTTACAAACATAACTAGTCTTTCAAATCCAAGACCAAAACCACTATGCACCACACTACCAAATTTGCGCATTTCTAGATACCACCATAATTCCTCTTCTGGTATTCCCATAGTATCCATTTTACTTTTCAATACATCATAACGTTCCTCACGTTGTGAACCACCTACGATTTCACCTATTCCAGGAAAAAGAATATCCATTGCTCTTACCGTTTCATTACCATTTGCATCCTTATCATTAAGACGCATGTAAAAAGCCTTAATTTTTGCAGGGTAATCAAATAGTATAACTGGGCATTCAAAATGCTTTTCTACTAGATAACGTTCATGCTCTGACTGTAGATCTGCGCCCCATTCATTGATAGGGTATTTAAACTTCTTCTTTTTATTAGGCTTTGAGTTGCGTAAAATATCAATAGCTTCTGTATAACTAACTCTTTTGAAATTGTTATCTACAACAAAGTTTAACTTTTCTAGCAACGTCATATCGCTTCGTTGTGCTTGTGGTTTTGTTTTCTCTTCATCAGCAAAACGTTGATCTAAAAACGCCAAATCATCCTTACAGTGCTCTAAAACATATTCTAAAACAGATTTAATGAAATCTTCAGACAAGTCCATGTTTCCATCTAAATCCATAAATGCCACTTCTGGCTCAATCATCCAAAACTCTGCTAAATGACGTGTTGTATTAGAGTTCTCAGCTCTAAAGGTTGGTCCAAAAGTATAGACTTTTCCTAATGCCATTGCATAGGTCTCAGCTTCTAATTGACCAGAAACTGTCAAGTTGGTTTCTTTCCCAAAAAAGTCTTGTTTATAATCGATAGTACCATCTTCATTTAATGGTGCTTTGTTAGCT